>MTLD01001621.1_pt3 | contig 25332 bp, 24 predicted proteins | sample 1982471 | NCBI WGS metagenome assembly MTLD01 (sample SAMN05712604, study PRJNA340218) | biofilm metagenome | isolation source: sample SPM anode biofilm adapted to -50 mV | place: USA | collected 2012-02-03 | reverse complement strand
CCCGGTACGGCCGCCGATACGGCGACGTCCCAGGCGGCCGCTCCCGCCGCCGCCGATACTGCCGCTCCCGCGGCCACCGCTCCGGAGGCCACCGCTCCCGCGGCGACGACCGAGCAGCCCGCCACCGAGCAGGCCGCCCCGGCAACGGAAGCCGACGCGACCAGCGCCGCGACCAGTACCGAAACATACTGAGCGCGACGGTATTTTCACTGCATTGCGGGGGCGCCGGGGCGAAAGCTCCGGCGCCCCTCGTTTATATTGATCTTCGCGGCTCCGCTCAGTACTATCTTAATAGGCGCAAGCCTTTGGGAGCCCTATGCCATCAATTTGCATCCACAATGCCACCGTCGTCGCCGGCTACGCACAGATGCCGGACAGCGCCGTCCTCGTCGAGGGCCAGACCATCCTCGACGTTTTCTCCGAACGGCGCTTCGCCCAGAAGCATTTCGAAGCGGACGACATCCTGATCGACGCGAAAGGCGCCTACCTCGTTCCCGGCCTGATCGATTCCCACATCCACGGATTCCGCGGCGTCGGCACCGAGGATCTGAGCGCCGACGCCATCCTCGCCATGTCCGAGCGGCTCGCGCCCTTCGGCGTCGCGGCCTTCTGCCCCACGCTCTATCCGATGGCGGAAGAGGAGATGATCGCCGGTATCCGCGCGGTCGTCCAAGCCATGGGCCGCGAAAAGGGCGCGACCATCCTCGGCATCCATCTCGAGGGTCCCTTCATCTCGCCCAAGCGGCTCGGCGTCCAGCGGCCCGAGACCGTGCGCGCCGTCGACCTCGACCTGCTCCACCGGCTCTATCTTGCCGGCGAGGGGCATATCGTCAACATGACGGTGGCGCCCGAACTCAAGGGCATGCGCGAACTGGCGCTGTACTGCAACAACGTCGGCATCGTGCTCCAGGCCGGCCATACCGACGCCACCTACGAGAACATGATCGAGGGCATGCAGGCCGGCATCCGCCACGCCACGCACTTCTTCAACGCGATGAGCAGGCTCGACCACCGCAACCCCAACGCGGTCGGCGCCATCCTCATCCAGCCCGACCTCTCCTGCGAGATCATCGCCGACGGCAAGCACGTGCATCCCGACCTCATCAGGCTGCTGGTGCGCGACAAGCCGGACACGAACATCGTCCTCGTCACCGACGCGCTCAAACCGACCGAGCAGGCGAAAGGGCCCTTCATCGCCAACGGCGAGGAAGTCTATCTCGAGGACAAGCTCTTCCACCGGAAGTTGGACGACGTGATCGCGGGCAGCTCGCTCACCATGGTCGAGGGGCTCAAGAACCTCGTCAGCTTCGGGATTCCCCTGGAAGTCGCCGTGAAGATGGCCTCCTCCAACCCGGCGCGGATTCTGCGCCTTCCCAAGATGGGCGAGATCAGCCCCGGCTATTTCGCCGACATGGCGCTGCTTTCGAAGGATTTCGAGGTCGAGCTGAACATGGTCAAGGGCGAATTCGTCTACAGGAAATAACGGGAGCCGGCGAGCCGGTCCCCCCACTACGGCGTCCCGGGCGGCGCCGACAACGAGAGGTATACGCGATGAGAGTGATCATCCAAGAGCGCGGCGACGATGTCGCAACCTGGGCGGCGAGGCATCTGGCGGCCAGGATCGCCGGCGCGCCGAAGGGCAAGCCCTTCGTGCTCGGCCTGCCGACGGGCTCCACCCCGCTGGGCATGTATAGGAAGCTCATCGAGCTGCACAAGGCGGGCGAGGTTTCCTTCAAGAACGTCGTCACCTTCAACATGGACGAATATGTCGGCCTGCCGCGCGAGCACGAGCAGAGCTATTACCGATTCATGTGGGACAACTTCTTTTCGCATATCGACATACCGGCGGAAAACGTGAATATCCTGAACGGCATGGCGCCCGACCTCGAGGCGGAATGCGCCGCCTACGAGGAGAGGATCGCCAGGGCGGGCGGGATCGACCTGTTCGTGGGCGGCGTCGGCGCCGACGGCCACATCGCCTTCAACGAGCCGGGATCCTCGCTGACCTCGCGGACGCGCATCAAGACGCTGACCCAGGACACGAAGAAGGACAACAGCCGCTTCTTCGGCGGCGACATCTCCAAGGTGCCTTCGACCGCGCTCACGGTCGGCGTGGGCACGGTCATGGCCGCGCGCGAGGTCATGATCCTCGTCACCGGCCAGGGCAAGGCGAGGGCGCTGCAGCACTGCGTCGAAGACGGCGTGAACCACATGTGGACCTTGAGCTGTCTCCAGCTCCACCCGAAAGCCCTCATCGTCTGCGACGAGGACGCCACGCTCGACCTGAAGGTCCGCACCGTCCGCTATTTCAAGGAGATCGAAGCCACGAGCCTCGAAACGGGACTATAGCGGGCAAAAATTTCCCAATTTTATCGTGAACGCCTTCTTCGATAGCTTCCTCGATGCGTGCTAATGGTTTGTTATATAGTGACATACTAATATAATGTTTCTTTGGCACGCTTCCTGCATCTACCTTTCTGTACATCGCCGGGCGGCGAGCGGCGCGTTGCGGCCGCCGCGCGGCGAAAGGTTCCGGCGTTGCCCGGAATACGGTAGATGAAGGAGAACATTATGGCTGGAAAAGGAAAGAGGAAGGGATTCATCGTCGCTGCGCTGCTGGCATGCGTAGCCTTGACCGCGGCGGGCGCTTCGGGGACGTTGTACGGAGCGGCCGCCGCTGCCGCCGATCCGAGCCTGACCGTCGAGGAAATGCTTACCTACGCGATCCAGGACGAGTACCTGGCCCGCGCCGAGTATATCGCGATCATGGGCAAGTATGGGGCGATCAGGCCGTTCAGCAACATCGTCAAGGCCGAGGAAACCCATGTCGCCTACCTGAAGGACGCTCTCGCGAATTATGGACTGGCGCTTCCCAAGGACGAGGCCGCGGCCCGCGTCGCGGCTCCGGCCACGCTTCTGGCGGCGAATCAGGCGGGCGTGCAGGCCGAGATCGACAACATCGCGATGTACGACCGCTTCCTCGCCGATCCGGCGGTCAAGGACGCGAAGTACGCGGATCTGAGGGCGCTCTTCTCGACGCTTAAGAAAGCTTCCGAGAACCACCTGCGCGCCTTCAAGAACCAGCTCGCGAAATACTGAGCGGGGAGCGCGCCGGCGCGATGCCGCGACGAGGCGCAAGCGCCCCGTCGCGGCTTTTTCATGCGCCGCCCGTCAGTTCATCGCTCAGAAACCGGCCTTCTTCAGCTTCGGGGCGATGACGACGGCGCAATAGCCGTAGTTCGGGTTGTTCCGGTAGAAATCCTGGTGGTAGGCTTCGGCAACCCAGAAATCGCCGGCCGGCTTCAGCTCGGTGACGATGGGGGACGCCCAGTGTCCGGCTTCGCGCGCCATCGAGGCTTCCGCGGCGAGGCGCTGGGCTTCGCCGACATAGTAGATCGCCGAGCGGTACTGGGTGCCGACGTCCGCTCCCTGGCGGTCCTTCGTGGTGGGATCGTGTATCTTCCAGAAATAGCCGAGCAGCTCGTCGTAGCTGACGACGGCGGGATCGAAGGCGATGGCGACCGCCTCGGCGTGGCCCGTGGCGCCCGAGGACACTTCCTCGTAGCTTGGTCGTCTGGCTGCGCCGCCGGTATAGCCGGAGACCACGCTCGAAACGCCGGGCACCTGTTCGTAGACGGCTTCCAGGCACCAGAAGCAGCCGCCCGCCAAAACGGCGTATTCGCGGCCTTCCGCGGGCGCGAGGGCGAGAGGGGCGGCGAACGCGGCGGCGCCCGCCGCTGCGGTTTTCCCCGATACGTTCTTATTCATGGCATTCTCCTTGGGCGCCGCGCGCGTCGGCTGCGGCAGCCTTGCTGCGGGAGCGGCTTCCCGCGCGGCGCCGCCGCCTGGCGCCGGCTTGGCGCAGGCGGCGAGGCCGACCGCGACGAGCATCGCGGCGGTGAAAGCCGCGGCGGCAAACTTGTATTTCATTACCCTAATATAATAAAGTTGGCATCAGTCGTGTCGCCCGAAGGACGGCAGGGGGCGACGCGTTTTCCCTTTTTCGGTATAGTAGCGGCATGGCAACGACAACTGACGACAAGAAGATAATTTACTCGATGTATCGCGTCTCGAGGCGCCACGGCACGAAGCAGGTGCTCAAGGACATCAGCATTTCCTATTACTACGGCGCCAAGATCGGCGTCATCGGCTTGAACGGCTCGGGCAAGTCGAGCCTCCTGCGCATCATGGCCGGCGTGGACACCGAATTCGCCGGCGAAGTCTCCTGCTCGCCCGGCTATACGATCGGCTTCCTGGAGCAGGAACCGCACCTCCAGGACGGCAAGACGGTGCGCGAAGTCGTCAGCGAGGGCGTCCAGGAGATCGTCGACGCGCTCGCCGAGTTCGACGCGGTCAACGAGGCTTTCGGCGACCCCGACGCCGACTTCGACAAGCTCGCCACCAAGCAGGCGGCCCTCCAGGAAAAGCTGGACACGATGGGCGCCTGGGACCTGGACTCGCGGCTGGATTTCGCCATGGAAGCCCTGCGCTGTCCGCCGTCGGACCAGCTCGTCGACCATCTCTCCGGAGGCGAGCGCCGCCGCGTGGCCCTGTGCCGCCTCCTCCTGCGCAAGCCCGACATCCTCCTCCTCGACGAGCCGACCAACCACCTGGACGCTGAGACGATCGCCTGGCTGGAGCGCCACCTGCGCGACTACCAGGGCACGGTCATCGCCGTGACGCACGACCGCTACTTCCTCGACAACGTCGCCGGCTGGATCCTCGAGCTGGACCGCGGCGAGGGCTTCCCCTGGAAGGGCAACTACTCGAGCTGGCTCGACCAGAAGAAGAAGCGGCTGGAGCAGGAGGAGAAGGGCGAGTCCGAACGCGCCCGCACTCTCGGCCGCGAGCTCGAGTGGATCGGCATGAGCGCCAAGGGGCGCCACGCCAAGAGCAAGGCGCGCATCGAGCGCTACGAGAAGCTCCTAGCCGACGAGGGCAAGGAGAAGATCCGCGAGACGAAGATCGTGATACCCGCCGGCCCCAGGCTCGGCAAGACCGTCATCCGCGCGGAGAAGCTCGCCAAGGGCTACGACGACAAGCTCCTCTTCGACGACCTGAATTTCGAAGTGCCGCCCGGGGCCGTGGTCGGCATCGTCGGCCCGAACGGCGCCGGCAAGACCACCCTGCTCAACATCATCACCGGGCGCGAGAAGCCGGACTCGGGCGCGGTAACGTTGGGCGATACCGTCATCCTCGCGTACGCGGACCAGATGCGCGCCTCGCTCGATCCGGAGAAGACCGTGTGGGAGCAGCTGTCGAACGGCCTGGACCTCATTCTGCTCGGCGGCAAGCGCGAGATCAACTCGCGCGCCTACTGCTCGTGGTTCAATTTCTCGGGCCAGGACCAGCAGCGCAAGGTGGGCGTCCTCTCGGGCGGCGAGCGCAATCGGCTCAACCTCGCGATGATGGTCAAGGAGGGCGCCAACGTGCTCCTCCTCGACGAGCCGACCAACGACCTGGACGTCAACACGATGCGCGCCCTCGAGGAGGCGCTCGACTCCTTCGCGGGAGTCGCCCTCGTGGTAAGCCACGACCGCTGGTTCCTCGACCGCGTCTGCACGCACATCCTGGCGTTCGAGGGCGACTCGAAGGCGACCTGGTACGACGGCAACTGGACGGAGTACGCCGAGTGGCGCCGCGCGCAGATCGGCGCGGACGCCGACAGGCCGCACCGCATCGTCTACCGCAAGCTGGAGCGCTGAAGCCGATGGATCCGAGGAAATCGCGGCAGGAGGCCGGCATCGCCGCCATGGCGTTGTGCGCTTTCTGCTGGAGCCTCGCCGGCCTCTTCATCAAGGCCGTCGACTGGCAGCCCTTCGCCATCGCCTGCGGGCGCAGCGCCGTGGCCGCGGCCTTCATCTTCGCGGCGCTGAAAGGCAGGCCGAAATTCACTTTCTCGCGCCTGCAGGTGCTCACGGCGGTTTCCTACGCGGCCACCATGCTGCTGTTCATCTTCGCGAACAAGCATACGACATCGGCCAACGCGATCCTGCTCCAGTACGGAGCGCCGATCTACGTGGCCTTCATGAGCGCCGCCCTGCTCAAGGAGCCCCCCAAGGGCGAAGACTGGTTCGCGTTGTGCGGCATATGCGTCGGCATGGTCCTTTTCTTCCTGGATTCCCTGGGCAAGGGGAACCTCGTCGGGGACATGGCCGCCGTCGGATCGGGCGTCGCGTTCGCGGCGAACATCATGCTGCTCCGCAGGCAGAAGGACGCGCGGCCGCTCGACTCGCTGCTGCTGGGGCACATCTTCACCGCCGTGATCGCCTTCGCGGTCTCGCTCTTCCTGCCGGCGCCCGTCTTCTCCGGCCGCGCTGTATCAGCGATACTGGGACTCGGCGTGATCCAGATCGGCATGGCCGCGGTGCTGCTCTCCTTCGCGGTGAAGCGCATAACGGCGCTCCAGAGCGTCCTGATCGCGGTGATCGAGCCGCTCTGCAATCCGCTGTGGGTGTTCCTCGCAACGGGCGAGGCTCCCGGAGCCCGCGCGCTGGCCGGCGGAGCCGTCATCCTCGTCTCCGTGCTCGCCTCGTCCATCATCTCCGTGAGGCGCGTCGAGCGCCCCGCCGTGAAAGCATAGGGGGAAACCATGCCGCAGAGTTTTCTTTCGGCGACGATACTGCTCATCCTCATCACGGACCCGCTGGGGAACATCCCCCTCTTCATAGCGTCGCTGGCCCACGTCGACGCCTCGCGCCGCAGGAAAGTCATCCTGCGCGAGTGCGCGATCGCCTTCTTCACCCTCGTGATATTCCTCTTCTTCGGCTCGGGATTCCTCAACGCGATCAAGCTCTCCGACGAGAGCCTGCGGATCGCGGGCGGCGTCATCCTCTTCCTCATCGCGATCAACATGGTCTTCCCGGAGTCGGGCGGCAAGCTCGTGGACGAGGAGAACGGCGCGGAGCCCTTCATCGTGCCGGTGGCGATACCGCTCATCGCGGGTCCCTCGGCGATGACCACCGTGATGCTCCTCTCCCGAACGCCGGGCCTGGGCAAGCTCGAGCTGACGGGCTCGATCCTCATCGCCATAACGATAACGACCATCGTGTTCTTCGCCTCGTCGAAGCTCGAGGTGTGGCTGGGCAAGCGCTTCCTCAGCGCCATAGAAAAGCTGATGGGACTCGTGCTCACGGCGATCGCCGTGGACATGCTGCTCGGGGGAATCTCGAACTACATCGCGACGATCAGGATCTAAACTCCACGCCCAGGCCGGCGCCGAGCGAGGCGAGGCGCGCGGCCACCGCGGCGGCCAGGGGCACCCCTTCAATATCGCACAACGCTTCGGCCTCGTGCTCCTTCTGCCCGGCGTAGTAGACGCGCCCGCGGCCGTCGGCCGGCTCCGCCGCCGACAGCTCGGCGAGCAGCCTGTCCATGTCGGCCCCGAACTCGTCGGGATCGCGGAATACGTCGATGCGCGCGGCGCCGAAGAAGTGGCACACGCGCGCCGAGGTCGCCTCGCTGTCCATCACGGCCTTGCCGAACGCGCCGCCCGAGGTGATCGCCGTCATGATGTCGACGAGCACGGCCAGGCCGTAGCCCTTGTGGCCGCCCAGCGCGTCGCCCTCTCCGCCGAGGGGCAGGAGGCCGCCGCCGCGCTGGTAGAGCATGTCCTCGAGCAGACGTCGCGCGTCGCTGGTTGGGGCCCCGCGGGTGTCCACCGCCCAGCCTGCGGGAAGCGGCTTCCCCTCGCGCTCGTAGACTTCGACCTTGCCCCGCGTGACGCAGGTGGTGGCCATGTCGAGCGTGAAGAGCCGGCCGCCGAGGGCGGGCGCGGACACGGCGATGGGGTTGGTGCCGAACATGGCCTCGCGGCCGAAGGTCGGCACGCCGAGGGCGGCGGTGTTCGTCATGCAGACGCCGATCATGCCGCGACGCGCGGCCATTTCGGCGTAATAGCCGGCGATGCCGAAGTGGTTGGAATCGCGCACCGAGGCGAAGGCGACGCCGGAGGCTTCCGCTTTCGCGATCACCCGCGCCATGGTTTTTTTGCTCAGGCTCAAGCCCATGGCGCCGCGCGCGTCGAGCACCAGGGAGACGGGCGTTTCGCGCAAGGTGACCGGCTGGACGCCGCCCGCCATGATCCCCTTGCGGAGCCCGTTGGCGTAGCGCTGGAGGCGGGCGACGCCGTGGCTCGGAATGCCGCGCGCGTCGGCCGCCACGAGGATTTCGGCCGAATCGGCCGCCTCGCCGGGAGGCAGCCCGAGCTTTTCGAACACCGCGGCGCAGAATCTTTCGAGGTCCGCGCGCCGGATCCTAACGATATCGCCCATCGGAGCCTCCCTGAACGACCCCCGCGCGCCGCGCGGGGGCCTCGCCGTCCTTACAGCGCGGCGATGATCTTGTCGGCGAACGCCTCGGCGGTAAGGCCCAAGTGCGCCGCGACCTTGTCGCCGGGACCCGATTCGCCGAAGCGCTCGATGGAGAGGATGTTCTCCGGGGCGGCGATCCGCTCCCAGCCCATGGCGATGCCCGCCTCCGCCACGAAGACTTTGGCCGGCGCGCCGAGGATGGCGCTCCGCACCGGCGCCGGCGCGGCGTAGAAGGCGCTCCTGTCGACGACCGACACGACGCTGATCGCGAGCTCGGGGCGCCTCGCCGCGACAAGCTCGGCGGCCTTTTCCGCGAGCGAGACTTCGGAGCCGGAACCGACGAGGGTGATGTCGGGATCCCTCGCCGCGTTCCGCACGACATAGGCGCCGACCTTCATGGTCGAAGCCCAGTCGGGATCGGCCTTGGCCAAAACGGGGAGATTCTGGCGGCTCAGGAGGATGGCGGTCGGACCGTCGGTCCGCTCCATGGCCATCTTCCAGCACGCGGCCGTCTCCTCGGCGTCGGCGGGGCGGAGCACCGAGAGCCCCGGGATGGCGCGCAGGGAGGCGAGGGTCTCGATCGGCTGGTGGGTCGGTCCGTCCTCGCCCACGAAAATCGAGTCGTGGGTGAGCACGTAGATCACCGGCAGCTTCATCAGCGCGGCGAGGCGCACCGAGGGCCTCATGTAGTCCGCGAAGACGAGGAAGGTGGCGACGAAGGGCTTGAGTCCGCCGTAGAGCGCGAGGCCGTTCGCGATCGCGGCCATGCCGTGCTCGCGGACGCCGAAGCGGATGTAGCGGCCGCCGGGATTGTTCGCCGTAAAGTCGAGGGGGAGGCCCGAGGCGTTCGCGGGCAGCTGGGTGACGTTCGGGCCGGTGAGGTCGGCGGAGCCGCCGACGAGGTTCGGCCAGGCCTTGGCGACCGCGGCGAGGCACTTGCCCGAGGCGTTGCGCGTGGCGATCTTGTCGCCCTGCGCGAAGGCGGGCATTTCGAGGGCCGCGGTCGGCGCGCCGGAACGGCGGGCGGCGAGTTCGGCGGCGAGCGCGGGGTTGGCCTTGCTCCATCGCGCGAACGTCTCGTCCCAGGCTTTCCTGGAAGCTTTCAGCGCCGCCTTGCGCGCGGCGAAGTACGAATAGGCCTCGGGAGCGACCCAGAAGGTCTGGTCGGCGGGGATGCCGAGGTTGGCTTTCGTCTTGGCGATCTCTTCTTCGCCCAGCGCGGCGCCGTGGATTCCCGCTGTGCCCTGCTTGTTGGGCGATCCCTTGCCGATGACGCTCTTCAGGATGATGAGGCTCGGCTTGTCCTTTTCGGCCTTGGCCTGGGCGGTCAGCGCCGCGATGCCTTCGAAATCGTACATGTCGCCGCGCAGGACCTGCCAGCCGTAGGCTTCGAAGCGCTTGCCGACGTCCTCGGTGAAGGCGATGTTCGTGCTGCCGTCGATCGTGATGGCGTTGGAATCGTAGTACGCGATGAGCTTGCCCAGGCCGAGGTGGCCGGCGAGTGAGCAGGCCTCGGACGCGACGCCCTCCTGGAGGCAGCCGTCGCCGACCAAGGTGTAGGTGTAATGGTCGAGGATCGCGGCGTCGGCGGTGTTGAAGGCCGCGGCCATCATGCGCTCGCCGATGGCCAGGCCGACGGCGGTGGCGATGCCCTGGCCCAGGGGACCGGTGGTCGTCTCGACGCCGGGGGTGACGCCGTACTCGGGATGTCCGGGGCATTTGGAGCCTATCTGGCGGAACGTCTTGATGTCGTCGAGGCTGCGGTCGAATCCGGCCATGTGGAGGATCGAGTAAAGCAGCATCGAGCCGTGTCCCGCCGAAAGCACGAAGCGGTCGCGGTTGATCCAGGCGGGATCGGAGGCGTCGTAGTTCATCTCGACGCCGTAGAGGTAGGCGGCCAGCTCCGCGGCTCCCATGGGGAGGCCGGGATGGCCGGAATTGGCTTTCTGGATGGCGTCGATGGTCAGGCTTCTGACCGAAAGGGCGATCTTCTCGAGGGATCGTAGATCCATTCTGCAGCTCCTTTAACGTGTTATGGTCCTATAATAGCGCCATTCGATTTTTTTGCCACCGGGGGAGCCCGGCGCCCCGCGCGGCTTCCGGCGCCCCCGCCCCGCCTCGGAGGCGCGGAGCTTCAGCCCATGCCGTAGGAGGTCGCGGCCTTCTCACGGACGGCGGCGGCGATCGCCGCCGAAACGCCTCCGGCCGAGGCGATGTCCTCGATCTCCGCGGCGGCGATCGCCTCCAGCGATCCGAAATGTTTCATCAGCTTCTTGGCCCGCGCCTCGCCGATGCCCTCCACCGCGGTGAGCGCGGCGAAGCGGAGATCCTTGGCGCGCAGCTTTCTGGAAAGGCCGGTGGCGAAGCGGTGGGTCTCGTCGCGGATCGCGACGAGGACGCGCAGGGCGGGCGAATCCTTGGGCAGGATCACGGGAGCGAGCCGATCCGGCAGGTAGATTTCCTCGTTCTTCTTGGCGAGGCCGGCGAGGTCGCAGTCGAGCCCCAGCGAGTCGAGAATCTCCTTGGCCGCGGACACCTGTCCGGCGCCGCCGTCGATCAGGACGAGGTCGGGCAGCTCCGCTTCCTCGTTCACGAGGCGGGTGTAGCGCCTGGCCACCGCCTCGCGCACCGAGGCGAAGTCGTCGATGGCGCCGCCCAGGCTCTTGATGCGGAAGTACCGGTAGTTTTTCTTGTCGGGCACGCCGTTCCGGAAGCTGATGAGCGAGGCGACCGTGTTCTTGCCCGCGAGATGGGCGATGTCGAAGCCCTCGATGCGCGCGGGCAGGGACGAGAGCCCCAGCGCGGCCTTCAGCTCGACCAGGGCCGAGCGGTCTCCTATCTCCCTGCGCCGCTTGACGAGTTCCTCCCTGGCGTTCTCCGCCGCGAGGTTGATCGAGGCCGCGTGCCGCGGCTCCTTCGGCGTCAGGAAGCGCGTCTTCGCGCCCAGGCGCTTCTTGAAATACGCGGCCACCGTCTTCGTCCCGGCGGCCCTCATGACGTAGACGGCGGGCGGCGGCAGGCGTTCGGGGCCGTAATAGCTGGTCAGGAAGGTCTGGACCGCCTCCTCCTCGGTGGCGTAGAGGGGAGCCACGAAGCTGTCGCGGCCCTTGAGCCGCCCCTCGCGCATCGTGAAGACGACGAAGGAGGCGAGATCGCCGTCGCAGCGCCAGGCGACATAGTCGCGGGCGGCGGGATCGAGGTCCTGGACGTTGCTTCTGCCGACGAACTGCTCGACCGCCTTGATCGCGTCGCGCAGCGAGGCGGCCTCCTCGAAGCGGAACTCCTCCGATGCCCGCCCCATGCGGCGGCGCAGGTCCTCAAGAAGGCCGGCCGTCTGCCCGGAGAGGAGTGAGCGTATCTGCCCGACGCGCTCCAGGTAGGCCTCGCGCGTGATCTTCCCCGCGCAGGGGCCGGGGCAGCGCCCGATGTGGTAGTACATGCAGGGACTCTCGCGCTTGCGCATGACGACGCAGCGCCTCAGGGAGAAGAGGCGCTTAATGAGTTCGAGGTAGGTGTCGATCGTGTCGGCGCTGGGGAAGGGGCCGAAGTATTCCGAGCCGTCGTTGATGATCCGGCGCGTGCGGAAGACGCGGGGGAATTCCTCGGCGGTGATGCGGATGGAGGGATAGGTCTTGCCGTCCTTGAGGTTGATGTTGTATTTGGGGCTATGCTCCTTGATGAGGTTGTTCTCGATCAGGAGGGCGTCGTACTCGCTGCCGGCGAGGAGCCACTCGATCGTCTCGACGCGGGAGACGAGGTGGCGCGTCTTAACTTCCTTTTTCCCCGAAAAGTAGGAGAGGAGGCGGTTGCGCAGCACCTTGGCCTTGCCGACGTAGATGATCGCGCCGCTCGCATCCCTCATTATGTAGACGCCGGGCGATTCAGGCGCCTGCCTGACATAGGCGCGGAACCGTGCACCGCGCTCGGCCTGGGGCGAGAGGCGGCGCTTGGGCGCGGCCTCGCCGTCTTCGGCCGGAGCGGCGCCGCCCGCGGCTTGTTCGGCGGGCGCTTCGCCGCCGGGTGTCTCGTTTTTCTGCTCTTCCATACTCTATACTAATAGTACGTAACTTCGGGCCGCGGGGAAAGCGGCCGGGGACGCGGAGGATCGATGGCGTCAGAAAATGAACGGGGCGTCGGGGCATTCTTCAGGCATTGCCCTCATTGCGCCAGCAAGGCTATCGGATTCGAGGCCGGCCGGCGCTGGGTCTGCCCGGACTGCGGCTTCGTCTACTATCACAACGTCGCCGCCTCGGCCGCCGCCGTCCTCGACCTCGGCGGCTCGATCGTCATGCTCCGGCGGGCAAAGGAGCCGCGGCGCGGCCGCTGGGCCCTGCCGGGCGGCTTCGTCGATCCGGGCGAGGGCGCCCAGGAATGCGCGCTGCGCGAGTGCCGCGAGGAAATCGGCTGGGCTCCGGCGCGGCTTGATTTCCTGGCCTCTTTCCCCAATAGTTACCTGTACCGGGATATCCCCTACGCGACCTGCGACATGTATTTCTGCGCCCGGCTCCCGTCGGCCGAGGGGGTGCGCCTGGCCGCCGACCCGGCCGAGGCTTCGGAGGTCGCCCTCTTGCCGTACGAGGCTATTCCATGGGATGACATCGCCTTTCCGCCGGCGTCGATGGCTTTGCGCGCCTATCTGCGGAGCCGCGGCGCGGCGTTTCCCGAGCGTTGAAAGCCGCCGGGCTTGATCCGGCATTCCTGCCCTGGAGGGTATATCATGGAGAAAAGAACGAAAATCGTCGCGACCACCGGTCCAGCCTCAGAAACGCCCGGGATGATCCGCGACATGATCCGCGAGGGCGTCGACGTGTTCCGCCTCAATTTTTCCCACAAGAGCTACGAGGAAGCCGACAAGGCCGTCGCGATGATCCGCGAGGCGCGCAGGGAGCTCGGCGCGCCCGTGGCGATCATGGCCGATATCAAGGGTCCCGCGCTGCGCCTCTACGGCTACGCGAACAAGCTGCCGATCAAGGCGGGCGACATCCTTACGATCGAAAGCCGCGAGCCCAACGGCATCGAAACCCTCGTCTCTGAGCAAGCCGGGCTCGTCTACACCAACCTTCCCGACATCGATCGGATCTGCTCGCCGGGGCAGAAGGTCATCCTGATGGACGGCTACTTCGCCGGAAGCGTGGTCAAGCGCGGCGCGAAATCCGTGGCGGTGCGGATCGACAACGACGGCGAGCTGCGGCCCAAGGCCCACCTCACCATCCCCGGCGCCGACTATCCGATCCCCTTCCTCTCCGACAAGGACATCGCCGACATCCACTGGGCGGTGGACGCCGACATAGACTACGTCGCCCTGTCCTTCGTGCGCTGCGCCACCGACATCGAGGAGGTGCGGCGCCTCGTCCAGCGCGCCTCCGTGGCTTCCGGCAAGCGCTGCGTCGTCAAGCTGATCGCGAAGATCGAGTCGGCGCGCGGGCTCGCCAACGTCGACGAGATCATCCGCGAAGCCGACGGCATCATGGTGGCGCGCGGCGACATGGGCGTCGAGATGCCGATCGAGACGGTGCCCATCGCGCAGAAGAGCATAATCCGCAAGGGCTATCTCGCGGCCAAGCCCGTGATCACCGCCACGCAGATGCTCGAGTCGATGATCGAGAATCCGCTGCCGACCCGCGCCGAGGCTTCCGACGTCGCCAACGCCTGCTTCGACTCGACGAGCGCCGTCATGCTCTCCGGCGAGACGGCGATGGGCAAGTACCCCGTGCAGGTCGTGCGCACCATGCGCTCGATCATCGACGCCGTCGAAAAGCAGTTCGACTACGTCGACTTCCACCACGACATCCCGCCCGAGGTGAAGACCGGCGACATTCCCGCGATAATGTCGTACAACGCGGTGTCGGTCGCCTACCTCTGCAACGCGAAGGCGCTCATCGTGCTGACCGAGACCGGCCACGCGGCGAGGCTGCTCTCGCGCCTGCGCCCGCGCATGCCCATCTACGCGTTCCTCAGCGACGAGCGGCTCTTCAACCAGTTGGCGCTCAACTGGGGCGTGCGCCCCTTCATGCACAGCGGCGCGGGCACCAGGCTCGACGCCGTCGTCGACGAGGCGGTCGCCATCTGCAAGCGCGCCAAGCTCCTCGCCGAGGGCGACAAGGTGGTCATCATCGCCGGCCTGCCCCTCGCCCAGCAGGGTTCGACCAATATGATCCGCGTGGAGACGATACAATGACCATTCCCAGCATCGAAGAAATCCTCCGCCAGGACGTGGAATTCCTGCGCAAGTGCCCGCACGCCGACGACTGCGCCTCCTGCTCAGAGGAGATCTGCGTCATGGTGGCCTCGGTGGCCGACTTTCCCTCCGAGTACGGCCATTTCGTCATCATCGGTTTCGTGAACAACAAGGACGGCAAGGACCACATCGTCATCCTGAAGGGCGAGATCGGCGACGGCGAGGACTTGCTGGTCCGGGTGCACTCCGCCTGCCTGACCGGCGACGCCCTGGGAAGCATGCGATGCGACTGCGGCCCCCAGCTCCACCGCGCCCTGCAGCTGATCGAGGCCGAGGGGCGGGGCGCCGTCCTCTACCACCAGGCCGAGGGCCGGGGCATCGGGCTCGTGAACAAGCTGCGCGCCTACGCCCTGCAGGACGCGGGCTACGACACCTTCGACGCCAATGTCGCCCTCGGCTTCGCGGCCGACGCGCGCGACTACGCCATCCCGGCCGCCATGCTCAGGAAGCTGGGCGTTAAGAGCATCCGCATGATGACGAACAATCCGGAAAAGGTCATCGAGATGGAGAAGTACGGGGTCAGGGTGTCCGAGCGCGTCCAGCACGAGCTGCCGGCGCAGGAGCACGACCGCGCCTACCTCGAGACCAAGAGGGAGCGTTTCGGCCATTTCCTCGAGCTGGACCACGGGGACCGGGAATAGTGAAAAAATTCGACTTGCGGGAGCGCCCGGCCGATACTAGGGTATGGATATAATCCTGGCTCTCAAGCTCCTCGCGGGCGCCCAATTTTTCGCCATTGTCGGACCCGCCGCCTACCGCGGCCGGCATGGCGACGAGGCCGGCATGGAGTACGGCCCCACGATAGGCGCCATCGCCGTCGATTCGCCGACCGGCAAGGACCTGCGCTACGAGACCCTGTGTTCCGCCTGCTCGGATTCCCTCAAGGCGGCCAAGCGCAAAGGCCTCTTCGAGGCGGTCGTCGGGATCGCCTGAGGATACGCGATGCCGAGCCCCGCCTTTCCCGTGCCCCTCGGCCCGGCGCGCGCCGAGCTCGCCGTCGCCAATTCGCGCTTCATCGCCAGCCTCGACTATATAGAGTCCGCGCAGGAGGCCCGCGCCTTCATCGCGCGGATCAGGGACGAATTCCCCGACGCGACGCACAACGTTCCCGCCTTCATCGCGGGCGGCGGCGCCTCGCGGCTCGAATTCTGCTCGGACGACGGCGAGCCTTCGGGCACGTCGGGGAGGCCGCTGCTGGCGGTGCTGCGCGGCTCGGGCCTCGGCAACGCGGCGGTGGTGGTGACGCGGTATTTCGGAGGAACGTTGCTCGGCACCGGCGGGCTGGTCAAAGCTTATTCCGAGGCGGGCAGGCGCGTGCTCGCCGTCGCCGCGCGGGCGGAGCTCGCCGAATTCACCGAGCTGCGCCTCGACATCCCCTATCACGTGTTCGACGCCTTCAGGCAGGGGCTTCCCGGCTTCGGCGGCTCCATCGCGAAGGAGGACTTCGCGGAATCCGTCAGGATCGAGGCCGAACTGCCCTCCGATGAAGTTGCGCGATTCAGGTCCTGGCTGGCCGATCTCAGCTCCGGCGGCGCGGGATTCGAGGTCCTTGGCTCGAGGATGGCCCGCCGTCCCTTACCAGGCAGTTCGGCCCCGAGCCGATGAGATCCCTCCGGCCCGCTAAAATCAGGGCTTCCCGCACCAGCGCCGCGTTGCCCGGCGCCTTGAACTGGAGGAGGGCGCGCTGCATGGCGCGCTCGTGCGCGCCCTTGGCCACGTAGACGGGCGAACCGTCCAGGGGATTCGCCTCGCACCAATACATCGCGGTGGCGAGGGTTCCCGGCGTGGGGTAGAAGTCCTGGGCCTGGTCGGGCACGAAGCCCGCGCCGCGCAGATATTCCGCCAGCTCCACCGCCTCGGCGAGGCCCGAGCCCGGGTGGGCCGAGATGAAATAGGGAATGAGATACTGCTTGAGCCCGGCCTCGCGGTTCAGCGCCGCATAACGCTCGGCGAAGGCGTCGTAGGCGCGGCGCGGCGGCTTGCCCATCAGCGCGAGGACCTTGTCGGAGACATGCTCGGGGGCGACCTTGAGCTGGCCGGAGATGTGGTGGGCCACCAGCTCGCGCAGGAATTCGTCGCTCGCGTCGAGCATGGCGTAGTCGAAGCGGACGCCCGAGCGGACGAAAACCTTCTTGACGCCGGGCAGGGCGCGCAGTTCGCGTAGGAGCCGCACGTACTCGACGTGGCTCGGCTCCAGGTTGGGGCAGGGTTCGGGCGCCAGGCAGCGGCGGTCCAGGCAGGCTCCCCGCTTTTCCATTTTCTCGCAGGCTGAGCGCCGGAAATTGGCGGTGGGGCCGCCGACGTCGTGGATGTAGCCCTTGAACTCGGGATCGGCGGCCAGCTCGCGCGCCTCCGCGACGATGGCGCCGATGCTGCGCGAGGTCACTTTGCGCCCTTGATGGAAGGTGAGGGCGCAGAAGGAACAGGCGCCGAAGCAGCCGCGCGACGAAAGGAGCGAGAACTGCACCTCGATCAGCGCGGGCACGCCGCCCCAGGCCTCGTACATGGGATGGGCGCGCCTCGTGAAGGGCAGGGCGTAGACTTTGTCGAGCTCCCCGCGCTCGAGGGGGGCGGCCGGGCGCTCCTGGACCGCGATCCTGTCGCCGTAGGGCTCGATGAGGACCTTCGCCGTGCGCGAATCGGTGCTGCGGTACTGGACCGCGAAGGATGCCGCGTAGGCGCGCTTGGCGTTGGGGGCGGCGCCCGAGATCGCCGAAAAATCGGGAAGGAGTTCGGCTTCCGGAAAGGCTTCGGCGGCGATCCGCGCCGCCGGCACGGCGCCGATGTGGCGCGCCCAGACGGTGCCGGGGATGCCCGAAAGGTCGGGCTTGGATGCGCGCGGGCGGCCGGAATCGGACCCCGCCGCGCCGGGCGCCGCCTCGGCGGCCGCCTTCGTGGCTTCGGACGCCGCCGCGCCGAGGCGCCCCATGATCTCGGGAATCTGCCGCTCGCCCATGCCGTAGACGAGGATGTCGGCCTTGGCGTCGAGGAGGATGGACTTGCGCACGGAGTCCGACCAGTAGTCGTAGTGGGCGAGGCGCCGCAGGCTGGCTTCGAGGCCGCCGATCACGACGGGCACGCCCTTGAAGGCCTGCCTGCACATGGTCGAATAAACGATGACGGCGCGGTCGGGCCTCGCGTTGGGCCGCTTCGCGATTCCCTCGCCGATGCTTCCGTCGGCGCGCATGCAGAGCGCCTTTTTCCCGCCGGGCGCGTAGTCGTCCTCCGAGCGGGGCTTCTTGTTCGCCGTGTACGTGGAGACCATCGAGTCGACCGCTCCCGATGTGACGAGGAAGGCGAGCCTGGGCCGCCCGAAGAGGCGGAACGCCTCGACATCGTCGGGGTCGGGGCGCGCGAGGATGGCGACCTTGTACCCGGCGTCCTCAAGGACGCGGCCGATTATGGCGGCTCCGAATGAAGCGTGGTCGACGTAGGCGTCGCCCGTTACGATGACGGCGTCGAGGTCGCCGGGGCGGAGGCCCGCGGCGGAAAGGTCGGCGAGCGTTGCGGGAAGGAAGGGCATGGGATGAAGTATAGCGTTTCGGCCCGCGCCCTTCTACGGTCCGCCGGGGACTCGTCCCGTTGGGGACGCGTCCCGCCGGGGATATTGCGCGCGGCGCCCGGCTCGGCGATGATTCAATGCTATGAAGCGCACCTTTCACGCGAAGCCGCCCGTAAGGGCGCTGGCCCTCCTCGCGCTGGCGCTGGTCGCCCTTTCCTCCTGCGCCGCCGCCGGCTTTCCCGCTCCCGAGCGGGGACCGAAATATATTTTTCTCTTTATCGGCGACGGTATGGGCAAGAACCATGTCGCGGCGGCGGAACTGTACGCCGCGACGCCCGAGGCGGCCGGCAAGGGCGTCGCGCCGCTGAGATTCCCGGCTTTTCCCGTTCGCGGCGAAATCACGACCCATAACGCGTCCTGGGGCGTCACCGATTCGGCGGCGGCGGCCACGGCGCTCGCCTCGGGCCGCAAGACGGCGAACGGCATCCTGAACATGAATCCGAGGGCGACCGAACGCTACGCGATCATCACGGACCTGGCGAAGGCCCGGGGGCGGCGCGTCGGCGTCGTCACGAGCGTCTCGCTCGACCATGCGACTCCCGCAGGTTTCTACGCCTTCTCGGGAGCTCGCGGCGACTACTACGAGATCGCGGCCCAGCTCGCCGCGCGGAAGTTCGACTATTTCGGCGGCGGCGGGTTCCTCTCGCCGACCGGCGCCGACGGAACGAAGCCTGACATTTTCGCCTTGGCCGCGGCCAACGGGTTCACGGTCGCGCGCACCAAGGCCGCCTTCGCGGCCCTCGCGCCGGGAATCGGCCGCGCTATCGCCGTCGGCGAGAGGCTCGACGCCGACAAGGCGCTTCCCTGCGCCGCCGACCGGGCGCCGGGGGATCTCGCGTTGGCCGATTTCGTCGCCAAGGGCATCGAGCTTCTCGATGACGGCGGCGGCTTTTTCATGATGGCGGAGGGCGGCAGGATCGACTGGGCGAGCCACGCGAACGACATTTTCCGCGCGCTGCCGGAAGTCGCCGACTTGGACCGGGCGGTGGCCGCCGCCATCGCCTTCCAGTCGGCCCACCCCGACGAGACGCTCATCGTCGTGACGAGCGACCACGAGACCGGCGGCCTCGAGATCGCCGACGGCGAAGGCTTCGACTGGGCCCGATTCTCCTGGTCGACGGACAAGCATACAGGCCAAAAGGTCGCCGTGTTCGCGTCCGGGATCGGCCAGGAACTCTTTTCCGGCTCCTACGACAACACCGGGATCTTCGACCGGCTCAAGGCGCTGATCGAGGCGGAATAGGCTGGGGGGCGGTCCTTTCGGCGACTTTGGCGGCGAAGGCGAGCGCCGCGGCGGCCGTCTCCGGCGACGCGTTCTCCAGCAGCACGTCGATGCCCGGCTTGCGCGCCTGCAGGAGCCGGAAGAGGGCGTCGAAGTCGAAAACACCCGTGCCGGCGGCGGCGCCTTCGGTTTTCCTTCCCTCCGCCATCCGGTAATCCTTGGCGTGCACGGCGACGATCCTGTCGCCGAAGGCGTCCATGGCTTCCGCGAGGAAATCCGCGTGGCCGCGCGCTCCGAGACCTTCCCTCGGAATGAGGTTCACCGGATCGAAGATGACGCCCAGGGCGGGCGAGTCGATGCGTTCGAGCAGCCTGACGGTCTTTTCGATCGTGGAGAGCGTGTGCTGCCAGGCGACGGGCTCGATGCCGACGATGGCCCCGCAGCGCTCGGCCGTGCGCGCGAGCCGCTCGACCGAGGCGCAGAGGCGGTCGAAGACGGCCTCGTCCCGGGTTCCGGGATTATAGGAGCAGTCGGGATTCAGGGACCCGGTTTCGGTGCCCACGATGGCGCAGCCGAAGTCGCGGGCATAGCGCAGGTGCTCTTCGAAGCGCTCGAGCTGGCGCCCGCGCTCGGCTTCGTCGGGGTGGACGGGGTTGATGTAGCAGCCGAGCACCGCGATGCCGATGTCTCTGGCTTCGAAGGCGCGGCGCACGCGCCTGGCGTAGCCGGGGCTCAGGAAGCCTCCGCGTTTCGGCGTGTCGGGGAGTGCTTTCGCCAAGGCGAGCTGGATGCAGGCGGGTTCGTACGCGCGGAGGACGTCGGCGAGCCGTTCGGCGGGAAGTTGCCCGAAATCGTGGGCGCGGAGTCCGAATTGCAGCATGGAGGTACTGTAGCCCGAACCGCGCCCGAGTGTAAACGACGCCAATCCGCGCTATAGTGGGGCCAGCATGAATACACTCGTCTTCTCTCCGGCGGCCTTGGTCGCCGGGCTGCTCTTCCTCTTCGCCGTCGGACTTTTGGCGGGGCTCGCCCTCGGCAGGCGCACCGGGCGCCTGGAGGCCGAGCGCGGGCTTCCCGAACGGTTCGCGGCCGAGCGCGACGACGCGGTCAAGCGCTCGCGGTCGGTCGTCGGCGGCCAGGTCGCCGAGCAGGTGGCGCCCTACCTTCCGGAATTCCCCTGCGATCCCGGCGACGCGCGGTTCGTGGGGAAGCCCGTGGACTTCGTCTGCTTCAGCGGCGCCTCGGCCGGCGAGATCGACGAAATAGTCTTCGTCGAAGTCAAGACCGGCGTTTCGGCGCTCTCGAAGATCGAGAAAAGCCTCAGGGACGCGATCGTCGCCGGCAAGGTGCGCTGGGTCGAGTATCGGATCCCGCTCGATTGAGGGAGGCCACCGCGGGCGCCCGCGCGCCCCGGCGATCCACCGTCGCGCGCCGGCATTCAGCTGTCGAGCGACGGCGGCCGGCGGCCGTACCCGCGCGCGCCGGCCTCATGCCTCCATCGTCGCGTACCGCTTGGCCGCGAAACGCGGATAGAAGCGGAACCAGGCGAGGATCGGCAGCATGAAGACGCCCCCGTAGAGCATCGCGTAGCCGTAGCGCGGCAGCTTGAGGAAGAGGCTCGCGGCCACGAGGCCGCCGACCAGCCCCATGGTCGAGAGTATCGCGATGATCGCGTTGGGATTCTGCTTCATCGCCGCGATGGGATTGTCCCAGCGGATCCGCGGGAAGGCGGTGTCGAGCCAGAGCCCGCCCATGTTCAGCGCCGCGGAAACGATGTTCGCGAGGAGCAGGGCTATCGCCGCGTCGAGCGCGGCCGTATGGAAGAGCGCGATGCCCGCGCCGCAGCCGATCAGGCTTCCGACGACGGCGAACACCTCGGCGTGAAGTAGCTTGGCGGCGAAATACTTGGCCGGCGCGATGGGCAGCGACCTGATCCAGGGCAGGGCCTTGGCGTCGCGCGAGACCGCCGTGCAGGCGATGCTCGTGGACGAGCCGAGGAAAGCCCCGAAGGCCGCGGGGACGAGGTAGCCGCCCGGACCCTGGAGCAGGGGCGCTATGGCCGCCGACATCTCCTTGAGCACCTCGCCCTGGGCGGCGAAGATCACCGCCATCAGCGCGGGCATGAGGATCATGACGAAGGGGCCGTTCAGCAGGTACATCGGCTCGCGGTTCATCAGCCTGATTTCGCGCGCCACCAGGGTCCGGAGCAGGGGGCGCCTCACGAGCATGCCGCGCCCGAAGATGCCCTGTCCCGCGGCGGCGGGCTTTTTCTTCGCCGCCGACGTCTCGTTGTAGCCCTGCAGGCTTCGCACGTAGGCTTTCCCAAGCAGCGCCGCGACGCCCGCCGCGCAGCCCGCGCCGAGGCCCAGGTTGCCCAGGGCGGCGAGGAAGCCGAGGGGCGAGGCCGCGCCGTCGAAGGCTTTCCAGGCGAGCCAGGTCGGAAGCCAGGCCTTGCCCAGCCGGGCCATCATCGAATCGGGGTTGGCGAACATGGCCGCCGCCTGCGGGTCTCCGAATTTCGAGGTGATGGACTGGATGTAGAAGTTGAAGGCCAGCGCGAAGCCCATGCCGAGGAAGCCCCCGACGTAGAGGATGAAATTCTTGTTGCGGAAGAGCTTCGAGGTGTTCATGAGCGGCACGATGACCAGGTACGCCAGGGCCGTTGGCAGGAGGGGCAGGGCGAAGGCCGACAGGAGCCCGTTCAGGTAGAACATGACGGGCGGGCCTTCCTTGATGCCGTAGATCACCATGGCGACGATGAGGATGAAGGCTCCCAGGAGCGCCTCGCTGATGTACACCAGGATCATCTTGGCGCCGAGCAGCTCCGTCGGCGTGAAGGGCAGGACCAGGAATCCCGATTCGATGCCCGAGGTCGAGAACATCGAAAGGGCCATCATGAAGGCCAAGATGAAGACGAGGACCGAGGCGGTCGTGGCCGCGTTCAGGAGGAGCATCCCCTGGAGGCCGACGGGTTTGAGCCCCGCGTACATCGTCAGGTTCATCATCACGAAGAGGAAGCCGAAATCCGCCAGGAGGAGGAGGCTGCCGACGCCGATGCCGACCGTCTTCAGGATGGTTTTCGGCTTCCTCAGCTCCTCCCGCGTCGGCAGCGAGAAAGCGAAGGTGCTCCTGATGTGGAGGAGCGCCAGGCTCAGGAACCGCGGCTTCATAGGGCGCCGTCCCCGTTCGAAGAGTCCACCAGTTCAAGGAAAAGCCGCTCGAGGCTGTCATTCGCCGTTCCGGCGGCCGTGCCGACGGCCGTATCGGCGGCCGTGCCCTCCCTCGTTCCGCCCTCCGGTCCCGCCCCTTTCGCGTCCGCCGCCGCCATCCTCTCGCGCAGCGAGGCGATGGTTCCCTCGAAAATGATCTTGCCCTTGTTGATGATGGCCAGCTCGTCGCAGACCTTCTCGGCCACTTCCATCACGTGCGTCGAGAAGAAGACGCATTTCCCCGCCTTGGTCCGCTCGCGCATGATGGCCTTGAGCTCGAAGGCGGCCTGGGGATCGAGCCCCACCATGGGCTCGTCCAAGACCCAGTTGTGCGGGTCGTGGATCAGGCTCGCGATGATGCCGAGCTTCTGCTTCATGCCGCGGCTCAGGCTGCCGATCGGCGAGCCGATGCTGTCGGAGAGGCTGAAGCGCGCCGCGTATTCCTCGACGCGGGCCCTGCGCTCGGGCGTCGAGACGCCGAAGACATCGCTCACGAAGTCCAGGTATTCGTGCGCCTTGAGCCTGTTGAAGAGCTCGGGATTGTCGTGGACGAGCCCGATGCGGCGCTTGGCCGCCAGCGGCTTTTCGCGCATGGGGATGCCGTCGATGAGGACGGCGCCCCCGCTTGGTTCCAGGGCTCCGCAGAGCATCCTGATGGTCGTCGTCTTGCCGGCGCCGTTCGGCCCCAGAAAGCCGAAGATGCGGCCGTCGGGGATGGTCAGGGACAGCGAGTCGACCGCCTTCCGGTCGCTCTTTGCGTAGGTCTTGGAAATGCCTGAGAGCTCGATCACGATGCGTCCTCCCCGGGTAAGTTTGTACGAGCTTTACGATACTGCCCCCGGGGCATGTTCGCCAAGTATTCCGATAAAAAAGTACGCATTGCCACCTTCCGCGATCCGCGAAGCCGGTGCATAATGGCGGGCGATGACAACCGTTCCGATTTCCGCCACCTCGAGCCCCGGCGTCGTGCTTGAAATGCTCTACTCCATGCGCGTCAAGGACGCCATGACGGGCGACGTGGTCACCGCGTCCCCGGCGACGAGCCTCCATGAAGTGCAAGCCCTCATGCGCGAGCACGCCATCACCGGCGTGCCGATCGTCGACGAGGGACGTCTCGTGGGCATCGTGGCGATCGGCGACATCATCGAGGCGCTCGACGCCCGCACCACGGACGCGCGCGCCATGGACCGCCCGGCGCGGGAGGCGATGACCGCCTCGGTCGTCACCTTGGACGACGAGATGCCGCTCTCTTTAGCGGTGACTTATTTCGACCGCTACAAGTTCGGGCGCTTTCCCGTGCTCGATTCCTCGGGGCGGCTGGCGGGCATCATCACTGCCTCCGACATCCTCAGACGCCTCCTGATCGCCCTGAACGAGGAGATCGTCCGGATGGAGCAGCGCATGGCGGGCAGGCAGCGCGCCACGGAAGGCCCCGTGCCGGCGGTGGAGCTCAGCTTCGGCACGGCGCCCCTGGATTTCACGCGCGCGGGCAACGTGAGCGCGCGCTTCAAGAAGGCCCTCGTCGAGCGGGGCTGCCCGCCGGCGACCGCGCGCAAGGTGGCGGTGGCCTCCTACGAGCTCGAGCTCAACCAGGTCATCCATTCCAAGGGCGGCGTGATGATTCTGCGCGTCTTCAACGATACGATCGAGGTGATCGCGCAGGACGAGGGGCCGGGCATCGCCGATGTCGACCAGGCGATGCAGGAAGGCTATTCAACGGCGAACGAGTGGGTGCGGTCGCTCGGCTTCGGCGCCGGGATGGGCCTGCCCAACGTCAAGCGGGTCTCGGACGAGTTCTCCATCCAGTCCGAGCTCGGCAAGGGCACCACGGTGAGGGCCGTAATACGATGGAGCAAGGAATGAAGGAAAGGAGCATCGCATGCATATAAGGGAAATGGCCGGCGTCGTGGACGCCGAGATCATCCAGGGCGTCTTCGAGGACGCCGAGCTCGCGGGCGGCTACACCTCGGATCTCCTCTCGGACGTGATGGCGCATGCCAAGACGGGGGAGGCGCTGATCACGATCCAGGCGCACAAGAACACCGTCGCCGTGGCCAGCCTGATCGGCGCGCCCGCGATCGTCGTGTGCAACGGCAGGCCCGTGCCCGAGGATATGATCGAGGCCGCGCGGGACGAGGGCATCGCCATCGTCCGCACGGACTTGAGCCAGTACGAAGCGTCGGGCCGCCTCTGGAAAGCCCTGCGCGGCTGAGCGGGGGAAGCGCCGTGGGAAGTCTGCGGCTGCGAGCCGATCTCCACATCCACTCCTGCCTCAGCCCCTGCGCCGACCTGGGCATGTCGCCCGGGCGGATAGCCGCGGCCGCGCGCGGCCGCGGCATCGACCTGCTGGCCCTCACCGACCACAACGCTTCCCTCAACTGCCCGGCTTTCGCCATCGCCTGCGCCCGCGAGGGGATAGCGCCGCTCTTCGGCTTGGAGCTCTGCTCGCTGGAGGAGGTCCATCTCCTCGCCATCTTCGCCGCGCCGCGGGAGGCGCTGGAATTCGGCGCCGCGATGTACGCGCTTTTGCCCGACATGCCCTGGGATTCCGCCGCCTTCGGCGACCAAGTCGCGGTGGACGAGGAGGAGAACGTGCTCGCCATGCCGGCGCGCTGGCTCGGCGCCGCCCTGGACGCGTCCTTCGACGACCTGGCGTCGCGGGCCAGCGCGGCGGGGGCATTGGTCATACCGGCCCATGTCGACCGCGGCATGTTCTCGGTGTACAGCCAGCTCGGCTTCCTTCCGCCCGGCCCCTACGACGCCGTCGAGTCCATGTGGCGGCCGGCGCC
>MTLD01000780.1_pt2 | contig 25337 bp, 17 predicted proteins | sample 1982471 | NCBI WGS metagenome assembly MTLD01 (sample SAMN05712604, study PRJNA340218) | biofilm metagenome | isolation source: sample SPM anode biofilm adapted to -50 mV | place: USA | collected 2012-02-03 | reverse complement strand
CCGTCCTTGGACTCAACACCTGAGGTCAGGATAAAGGAGCCGTTCTCCGGTTCATGGGAGGGGGTCTGCCAGTGGGTCACGCCGCTCACCGAGTGGCAGACATCGCAGGACACGCCGCTGATTGCCATGTCGGAAAGGCCGGAGTTGCCGGCCCCTTTGATCTCGCCGGTGATCATCCCTACCGGGGTGTGGCACCCTTCGCACTGGCGCGAAATTTCGTGACCCACCGCCTTGATCCCCTTGTTCAGTTCCCCTTGGTAGATCGGGTCCTTGAAGGCCAGGCTATGCACCGAACCATTCCATTCCCGGAACTGCTTGGCATGGCAGCCACCGCAAACATCCGGCGGATTGAAGGGCACACTTGACTTGTTCCATTTTATCAGCGAGGGGTAATACGGATAGAAATCGTGGTCAACGTCAAAAACCGGGGATGCTGCTTGGGCTGTTCCAGTTAACAAAAAGGTAAATACAACTAGCGCGAGACTCAACATGTTGATCATTTTCATCATCATCCTCCGTTTAAATAATCTATACAACATTAGAATATTTAAATGATACCCGAAAAACCTCTTTCGTCAAGGTAGAGATAATTCAATTAATAAGGATGACATGCATTTAAATAATGAAACTGGCAAACAGATATGGCCGACATTGTGACTGCAAATACCGGCCCCAAAATAGAGAAGACCTGCTTTCGCAGGCCTTCTCCACCACATCTATTTATGCTTATTATCTCGCCAACTTAGGCTAGGTTACATAAAATCCCCATAAGGTCCGCCTTCCAGCTTGACCGGTTCGCAGACGCTTGATTTGTCATGCGCCTTGGCGCCGCATTTGCGACAGACCACCTGGGCGTTCGCCGCCAGATTGCTTATTGTCAAATCATCGTCAATGTTACAGATTTTATCGTTTCCAACTGACATGGTCCAAAACCCCCTTTCAGGTTTTGATTTTATCCTACTTCCTGTTTTATGATAGCGCATCGGGCTTAAATTTCACACCATTTAAGTCAATTACTTTGTTCCGCAAGGTATTTATTTTAACGGGCAAAGCGCCAATTAGTTTGAGATCCCTGAAATAGCTGTTAAAAGTATATTTATGAATAAACAGGCAAAACCACAAGCCAACGGCACAAAAGCTGTGCGCACCGGCGCCTTGCCCCAACCTGAGATCCGTGCCTTTCCCATTGCCGGCATCGGTGCCTCGGCCGGCGGTCTGGAGGCCCTGGAACAGTTCCTCGGCCATGTCCCTGAACAGAGCGGCATTGCCTTTGTCATCGTCCAGCACCTGGACCCCACCCACAAGGGGATCATGCCCGAACTGTTGCAGCGGGTCACCACCATGAAGGTCATCCAGGTGCAGGACCGGATGCAGGTCAAACCGGACTGCGTCTACGTGATCCCGCCCAACAAGGACATGTCGATCCTGCATGGCGTGCTGCACCTGTTCGATCCGGCAACGCCCCGCGGGCTGCGCCTCCCCATAGATTTTTTCCTCCGCTCCCTGGCAGAGGACAGACAGGAGCGGAGCATTGGCGTGATCCTGTCCGGCATGGGTTCCGACGGCACCATGGGGCTGCGGGCCATCAAGGAGAAGTCCGGGTTGGCAGTGGTGCAGGAACCTGCATCGGCCAAGTTCGACAGCATGCCGAGAAGCGCCATCGATGCCGGGCTGGCCGACATAGTGGCTCCGGCCCACGACCTGCCCGGGAGGATAGCCTCCTTCCTCAGGCACGTTACCGTCATTGCCGGCAAGGCCCCGACCCTGGAAGAGAAGGAGCAGAGCGCACTGGAGAAGGTCATAATCCTGCTGCGGGCAAAGACCGGCAATGACTTCTCCCTTTACAAGAAAAATACCCTTTACCGCCGGATCGAGCGGCGCATGGGCATTCACCAGATCCCCAGGATCGCCGCTTACGTCCGCTTCCTGCGGGAAAACCCCCATGAAGTGGAACTGCTCTTCAAGGAACTGTTGATCGGGGTGACCAGCTTTTTCCGCGATCCGGGCGAGTGGGAGCGGTTGGCGCAGGAGGCCATCCCGGCGCTGCTGGCGGACCATCCGGAAGGAGCGATGCTGCGTGCCTGGTCCGCGGGCTGTTCGACGGGTGAGGAGGCCTATTCCCTGGCCATCTCGTTCAAGGAGGTCCTGGAAGCGCAGCAGCCCAAGGGAAATTTCACGCTGCAGATCTTTGCCACCGACCTGGACCGCGATGCGATCGACAGGGCCCGCCAAGGGGTATATCCGGCCAACATCGTCGCGGACGTCTCTCCGGAGCGGCTGCGCAGGTATTTCAGCCAGGAAGGGAACGGCTACCGGATCGGCAAGGAGATCCGGGAAATGGTCACATTTGCCACCCAGAACATCATCATGGACCCCCCGTTTACCAAGCTGGACATCCTCGTCTGCCGCAACCTCCTGATCTACCTGGAGTCCGAGTTGCAGAAAAAGCTCCTGCCGCTCTTCCATTACAGCCTCAACCCCGGAGGGGTGCTGTTCCTGGGGAGTGCCGAAACCGTCAGCACCTTCAGCGAACTCTTTTCCCCGCTGCACGCCAAATCGAGAATCTTCCGGCGCCGCGAATCCGTGCTGCGGCAAGATGCGGTGACGTTCCCCATAACCATGGCCCCGGCACTGCCGGGCGCACAAAAGGAGTTCAAGATGACGACGCCGTCCGTCAATCTCCAGTCGCTGGCGGATCAATTCCTGCTGCGGACGTTCTCCCCGCCCGGCGTATTGACCAGCGACCAGGGAGACATCCTCTATATCAGCGGACGAACCGGCAAGTACCTGGAACCGGCGGCCGGCAAGGCCAATTGGAATATCTTTGCCATGGCCCGCGACGGGCTGCGCTTTGAGCTGGCCAGCGCCTTCCAGAAAGCGGTCCGGCTCAACGAAAGCGTTATTGTCAAGGGGGTCAAGGTCGGCGTCAACGGCGGAGCCCAGGCCGTGGACATGACCATTCAGCCGATTGCAACCCCCGAAGAGCTGCGGGGCATGGTGATGATCGTCTTCCAGGACGTTGTCCCCTCCCCGGCAGGAAAAGCACCAGCCCCCGAGCAAATCAGGAGCTGTGGAAGACCCCAGGGTTGCGGAGCTGGAGCAGGAACTGGCCAAGTGCCGCGAAGAATTGCAGGCAACCCGCGAAGGTATGCAGACCTCGCAGGAAGAGCTCAAATCCATGAACGAAGAGCTGCAGTCCACCAACGAGGAGTTGCAGTCCACCAACGAGGAACTGACCACCTCCAAGGAAGAGCTGCAGTCCATGAACGAAGAGCTGCAGACCGTCAATGCCGAGCAGACGGCCAAGATGGACGAGCTTGCGCGGATCAATAACGATATGAAAAACCTGCTCAACAGCACGGAGATCATCACCGTGTTCCTGGACAATGAGCTGCGGGTCAGGCGGTTCACCACCGGGGCGAACAAACTCTTCAAGCTGATCCCGGGCGATGTGGGCCGGCCCCTCACCGATATCGTCAGCGACCTGGTCTACCAGGATTTTCCGGACGATGCCCGGGAAGTGCTGCGGACCCTGGTCTTTTCCGAGAAGCATATCACCACCACCGACGGGCGCTGGTTCTCGGTGCGCATCATGCCCTACCGGACCCAGGAAAACATGATCGACGGCGTGGTGATGACGTTTTCGGACATCAGTTCAGCCAAGAAGCTGGAGGCGGAACTGCGCGAAACCGGCAACATGTTCCATACCCTTATTCAGGCCGCTTCCTTCATCATCGTCTGCCTGTCGGACGAGGGGCGGATCCTGGAGTTCAATCCCGAGGCAGAAAGGTTGTTGGGACGCAAACGGACAGAGGTACTGGGGCAGGACTTCTTTGAGCTGTTCATCCTGAAAGGAGACCGAAGTCAGCCCACCGGGATGAAAGAGATGATGACTGCTTTACCGGCAGCGGATTATACAACGCTGGTAGAGGCGGCCAACGGCGAGCTCCTGTCGATCCAGTGGTCGACCAGGCAGATACTCGACGCCGCTGGCAATTCAACAGGCATCGTTGCCATCGGCCAGGACATTACCGGACGCACACAGGCTCATAATTGATGATGCGGAGGTGGCGTCATGATCAAAAAAACTGATCCACAACCAGATGGCAGCGAATTGCGACGCCAGGCGGAAGAGCAGCTGGCAAAAAATACCGGCAGCGCTTCCTCCAGCGGGACCGGGGAAGATCACCTGCGGCTCCTCCACGAACTGCAGGTGCATCAGATAGAGCTGGAGATGCAGAACGCGGAGCTTCGCCAGGCCAGGGAAGAGATGGCAAACCTGCTGGAAAAGTATACCGATCTCTACGATTTCGCCCCGGTCGGTTATATCACCCTTGACCGCAACGGTTCGATAATTGCCCTGAATCTCACTGCCGCCGGCATCCTGGGGGGCGAGCGCTCCGGCCTGGTCAGCCGGCAGTTCGCCAACTTTGTGCCACCCGCGTGCCATGCCGCCTTCTCCGACTTCCTGGGCAAGGTTTATACCAGCCAGGACAAGGAGGACAGTGAACTCGAACTCCTGAAAAAGGGGAATTGCCGAATCTGCGTGCAGATCGAGGCAATTGCGGCTGCATCGGGCCGGGAATGCCGGCTCGCCTTGATCCACATTAGCGAGCGCAAGCGGGTCGAGGAGGCACTCCACCGGGAAAAGGAGACGGCCGAGCTGCTGCTGCGGGAAAAGGAGGCGGTCGAGGCGGCCGCCCGGATGAAGAGTCAGTTCCTGGCCAACATGAGCCATGAATTGCGCACCCCAATGGCCGGCATCCTCGGTTTCCTGCAAATCACACTGCAGGGAGAACTTCCACCGGAAACACGGGAACACCTGGAAACAACGCTGGGCTTGACCCGCTCCCTGCTCAGAATCCTCAACGATATCCTCGATATGGCCAAGATCGAAGCAGGCAAGCTTACCATCAAGGAAGAGCCGCTCTCACCCAGGATGTGCCTCTCCGAGGCCCTGGAGATCATAGCGCCCGAGGCAAAACGAAAAGGGCTTGATTTGTCGTTCTCCGTGGCGGACCTGGTGCCGCAAACCCTTGTGGGTGACCAGGCGCGCTTGCGGCAGGTACTCATCAACCTGATCGGCAACGCCGTCAAGTTCACCGAGAAGGGGAAGGTAGAGGTGCGGGTCAGCTGCGGCGCCACGACCCTTAGCGGAAAAAGGGAGCTCAACTTTGTAGTCACGGATACCGGTATCGGCATACCAGATGACAAGAAAGATCTTCTCTTTCGAGCCTTTAGCCAGGTCGACGCTTCTCCCAGCCGCAAGTATGGTGGCACTGGCCTTGGTCTTGCCATCAGCAGGGAGATTGTGGAAATTATGGGTGGAACCATCAGCTTCGAGAGTGAGGCGGGGGTTGGGAGCAGCTTTTCCTTCACCATCCCACTGCAGGAAGTCCGGCTGGTGGACTATGTCCCATCCCCACAGAAACCTGAATATCCGGAGAGTACGCACCCCATCGGTGAGGGGGGAAAAGGGCGGCGCATCCTTCTGGCCGAGGACGACCCGGCCAACCGGAAGATACTGTGCATGCTGCTCCAGCATGCCGGTTACAGTGTGGATTTAGCGGAGGACGGCCTGAAGGCGGTGGAAATGTGGAAAAGCGGGGAATACGACCTGTTGTTGATGGATGTGCAGATGCCCAGCCTCGATGGCTTTGAGGCGACCCGCGTCATCAGGGAGCGGGAGCGGGTGCTCGGCGGTCACATCCCGATAGTCGCCATGACTGCCCACGCCCGCAAGGAAGATAAGGAAAAATGCCTCGCCGCCGGCATGGATGCCTATCTTTCCAAACCGATTGACTTCAACAAGAGCTTGGATTTGATCGGCGAGACCATTAAACAGAAACAACCGGATAAGACCCCTGTTTGAGAATTCCTGTCATTTCTATCGGCACAAACCCGAACCCACCTCGCCCTGATGATGAGAAAATTTATCAGGCCCCATTTCCAACCCATCACTGCGCAGGCATTGTCCTGGCACGGACCAGATCCGGATATACGTTAACCGGTTTGGGCCATCCGTCCCGCACCTTGAGCACGCTAAGGTGCAGATGGGTCGGCGAGCGGTGTTTGGCGGCATTGAAACCGGTACGCCCCACGGTGGCGATCGGATCACCAGGGCTGACGATCTCTCCCAGCACCACAAGCAGCTCGGCGTTGTGGGCATAGTAGACCAACAGATCTTTGTCGGGATCGTAGACCCAGATATACTTGCCGCCCCTCAATTGGCTCCCCGGCTCCCATTCCCGCTCCAATGCCACCACAATCCCCCTGGTAAGAGACCTCACCTGCACCTCTTTGCCGGTGCGGTCGTCGCGGTTGTCCTGGTCGCGGTCATGTATGAAGATGTCGAATGCAGGATGCCCGCCATGGCGGTTGCCGTCGAAAAAATCATAGCCCCGGGCTATGTATCCCTTGTTTCGCCCCCCGGTTATGGCCCGGTGGTCATAGTTGGCCAGCGGGAAGACCCATGTTTCCGCGGGAAGATCCTTACCCACAAGTCGGTAATACTCCTCGCGCACCTGGGCCAGAAGCCGCTTCAACTCGCTCTGGGCAAGGGATCTGTTGATTTTGCCGTCGCGTATCAGTGTATTGATATGGTTATATCTGGTTGCAATCTGGCAAATGGCACTGCAGGGAGGGGATTCGGCCAACTCGCCCAGATCGGGCTGGTCAAAGGCCAGGGCGTAACCGGCAAAAAAAGGCAGCAGGGAGAACACCAGGGACAGGAGGGCACAATATAGCTGTTTCATTGGTAATCCGCACAGGAAAATGGTGCATATTTATATTAAAAAGCATATCATCCCCTCGTCTTGGGGACAACATAAAACAGAAGCGGGACCATGCCATGAAACTAACCAAAAAGAACATCCTCGCCATCCTCAAAGAGCACGAGGGGAGCACCCACTTTGCCTCGCTGCTGCGCGAATTCGGCGGCCGTCACGTCAAGGGCGAGCTGAAGCGCATTCTGGAAGATATGGCCGATGCAGGCGAGGTGACCAGGCTCAAGGGTAACAGCTATGCCCTGCCGGGTGCTGCGCAAGGCCTGCGCGGCAGGCTCTCGGCCCACCGCGACGGCTACGGTTTCGTCACCCCGGAGGGGGGCGGCGAAGACATCTTCATCCCGGCCAGACACATGCATGGTGCCATGCATGGCGACACGGTGGAGGTACAATCCGGTCAGAGCCGGATGGGGGGCGGCAAACAGGAAGGCCGGATCGTCTCGGTAGTCGAACGGGCTTCCAGCCGCATCGTGGGGCGCTTCGAGGAGACAAAGCGCGGAGCAATCGTGATCCCCGAGGACCAGCGCCTCAACCTGGTGGTCGCCATCCCCCCCAAGGGGCGGGGCCGTGCCCAGGACGGCCAGCAGGTGGTGGCTGAATTGACCGCCTATCCCATCGGTGGCCGGCCCGCCGAAGGGCGCATCATGGAGGTGCTGGGCTGGCCCGATGATCCCGAGGTGGAGGTGCAGTCGGTCATCCGCCGCTTCGACCTGCCACATATCTTTGGTGCCGATGTCCTGGCCGAGGCAGAGGGAGTGACGGCCGTGGTCACGCGGGCGGATCTGAAGGGGCGCGTGGACCTGCGCAAGATGCCGACCGTCACCATCGACGGCGAGACCGCCAAGGACTTCGACGATGCCGTCTCCCTGCGGCGGGAGGGGAACAACTACCGGCTCTGGGTCTCCATCGCCGATGTGTCCGCCTATGTGACACCGGGCAGCGCCCTGGACCAGGAGGCCTACCTGCGCGGCACCTCGGTCTACTTCCCTGACCGTTGCATCCCCATGCTGCCGGAAAAACTATCCAACGGCATCTGTTCGCTCAATCCCCATGTGGACCGCCTGACCATGACGGCCGAGATGCTGTTCGACCGGAGCGGCACCATGCTGGAATCCTCCTTTTATCCCAGCGTGATCAACAGCACGGCCCGCCTGACCTATACCATCGTCAAGCAGATCATCGTCGATGACGACCGCGAAGCCGCCGACAAGCTCCGCCCGGTGGCGCCCATGCTGCTGGAGATGAAGGAGCTGGCCCTCTGTCTCCAGGCCATGCGGAAACAACGGGGCAGCATCGACTTCGACCTCCCGGAACCGGAGATCATCATCGGCCTGACCGGCCTGACCGAAGGGATCATCCGGGCCGAGCGCAACTTGGCCCACCAGCTGATCGAAGAATTCATGCTGGCGGCCAACGAGGCAGTGGCGCGCTTCATCACGGCCAAAGACATCCCCTTCCTGTACCGCATCCACGAAAACCCCGACCCGGCCAAGCTGCGGGACTTCCAGGAATTCATCTTCGGTTTCGGCTATGAATTCAAGCTGGTCGAGGAACGGGTCAATCCGGCCGAACTGCAGCGCCTGCTGGGTGAGGCCGAGGGCCGACCCGAAGAGCGCATGCTGAACTACGCCCTGTTGCGCTGCATGAAGCAGGCCCGCTACTCGGCGGAAAACCTGGGGCATTTCGGCCTGGCATCAAGCTGTTACTGCCATTTCACCTCCCCAATCCGGCGCTACCCCGACCTGGTGGTGCACCGCATCCTCCGGGCGGTTTTGGCGCTTGAGGAGAAAAAGGGCGATAAACGGCGGGAAAAGCAACTGGCCATTGCCACCGAACGTCTTGCCGAGATTGCCGAGCAGACCAGCAAGCGGGAACGGGTCGCCATGGAGGCAGAGCGGGACGTGGTGGAGATGAAGAAGCTCCAGTACATGCAGCAGCATGTGGGCGACGAATTCGACGGCTACATCTCCGGTGTGGCTGCTTTCGGCTTTTTCGTGGAACTGGAGGAGCTGTTCGTGGAGGGGCTGGTGCATATCTCCACCCTGGGGGACGATCTCTACAATTATGCCGAGAAACAGCACTCCCTGATCGGACGCCGTTCACGGCGGGTCTTCCGCATCGGCGACAAGGCCAGGGTCAAGGTGGCGGCGGTCACGCCTGCCACGCGCCGCATCGAGTTTGCCCTGGTGGAACATACCGCCTCGGAGCCTCCCGTAAATGCAACGACAATCGTCATGCCCGGGGAGGAATATCCGCGCATCCCGGTCAGGGGAAAAGGGCTGGCAGGAATCAAGCGGCGTACAACCGGCACTGACAAGGATGGCCCCGAGAAGGGAGAGAGAAAGGGAAACGGCAGGAAACGGCGCTGAATTTTAATTGATAATAATTGTAACGGATATGCAGCCAGTCTCTTCTCCCCTGGGGAGAAGGTGGCCGAAGGCCGGATGAGGGGCAACAGCACCATACAAAACAACACGGCCCCTCATGCCGGCCTGCTTGCCTGCTATACGACAAACGCGTTTCCCTCGTCAAGACTCTCCCCGCTCCGTTCCCCAACCACCTCGCTTCCGGAACTGTACTCCAACCGGTAAACCTTTACAAAACCGGTCTTGAGCTGGAGTTTTTCAAGCTGTTCTATCAGTTCAGCCTTTCCCTTGCGATTCATTCGACACTCAAAAACACTCTTCTGAATCCGAAAACCAAAACCCTTCAACAACTTATCCACCCGCCGCCGTTCCCGGTCACTGGTGATATCGTAGACCACGGCATAATCGGCTATCCCTCTCATACGCGCCACTCGTAAAAGGTCAAATCGCCGTCGTCGGTAAAAAACCGCCTGACCACGTTGACCTGGGTATGTATGTTCTCCTTGAGTGAAAGCTCGTTCCGGCCGCCCCCTTTTTCCATCTCGCCTTCAAAGTGGTTGAGATATTTTTTCAACGCTTCGTGTGTCAAATGATGCCCCTTATCGGTTTCGATGAAATCCGTTTCGGTAATAATCTTCAGGTTTATCAGACGAATAACGAATCTGTCGATGCGGGAGCGGAACAGCTCTTCAATATCGCAAACCAGCGATTCGTAATCGTCCTCCGGCGCGTGGAGAAAACCGAGGTACGGGTTGAGGCCGACCGCCCTGACCGTGGCGTTGATTCTGGAAAAAAGGAGATAATAACCGAAATTGAGGAGCGAATTGATCCGGTCCGGATTGCGGCGTTCCCGCTTTTTCAGCCGGAAGGCCTCATGATCGATCAGGCCGTTCATCCGCTGGTAGATCTTTTTCGCGGCCGCGCCTTCATAGCCACGAACTTGCTCAACACTCCCCGCCTGCCGGATTGAGCCGATAACCCGCTCCAATTCGGAAGTAAAACAATTCAACTCTTTTTCGTACCGTTGCCGGAACAGGGCAATGTAATTAGTGATCTTGCCCGCCGCGAACTCCTTGGCAATGCAGAGCTGTTCCGTGTCGGAAAGCGAGTGCCGCCGCCGGGCGTGTTCGTAGGAAATGGAATAGTAGCGCTTGGAATCCGGTTTTACCGTGGCAATAAAATAACCGGTGTTAAGGGCGATGGTAAGGGGAATGTTTTCGTCGGCGCACTTCCTGATGACTGCGGTGGAAAAGACCGCCGTCTCCATTACCATGATTTCGCTGATCCGCCGGATCGGAATGGTTTCGATAATCTCCTTTCTCCGCCGGATTTCCAGAGCATCGCCGTTGACGGCAAGAAAAAGGTACGGCTCGGTAACATACAGCGGTTTTTTGAAAAGCCGGGGAGCTTGCTCGGAGTCAACCACGGCCTCTGATTTTTCAAGGGTGATGCCGAGAAAATGAACCCCCTCGCGGATATGCCGGATCGAGGTTTTATCCTTGCTGATCCGCAACCCCAATCCAGCAAGACATTCCTCGGTTTCGCAAAGCACTCTTTCGGCGTTCTCCAACGTCTTGGCCAGAATAACGAAGTCATCGGCATAGCGGATCGTCCGCACGTCCCAATCGCTTGCCTTCTCGTCGAATGAGTCGAGATACAGATTGGCCAGAAGCGGCGACAGCGGAGCGCCCTGGGCGAGCCCCCGCACCCGTTCCCGGTATTCCCCCTTCAGCACGAACCCGGCGCGAAGCACCTTTTTAAGCAGATCCCGGAACAGAGCGTCCGCTTCCGGAATATACAGGTCGAGCAGGTTATCCAGCAACCGCAGATCCACGGTGGGGAAAAAGTCCTCGATATCGGACTCGATGACATACTGATAACCATCGGCCACGGCCTTGTGAAACTGCTCGATGGCGGCAAGCCGGGACACACCGCGCCGGTAGCCGATGGAACCCTCCTCGAACAAGCGGTCAAACGGCTTGCCAAGGAGATTGAGCAGATACTGCTGCATTATCAGATCGCAGAACGGCAATTGCTCCACCAAGCGCTCCGCTCCGCTGCTCTTGCGGATGGAGAACGCAATATTCGGCGCGGGAAGATAGGAACCTTCCACGATCCGGCGCACAAGATCATCCGCGAACCGCTCCTCGTCGAACGGATACTGCTCCGTACCGGAAAGCGATTCCAGCGCATGATCGTGACGGGCAACAACATCGCGAATGGCGGAAAGGAGACCCTTCCGGCTCGGGAAAAACGGCTGAAAATAACCGGCAGCCGCGGTATTGATGCGGAAATATCCATGGGAATAAGGAAGTTTTCCACCCGCATGCAGCTCGCTTGCCAGAAGAACCAGCGGCAGCAATCCGGCAAACCGCCCCTTCAGGTAAAGCTTGCCGGCGCAGCCGTTCACATACTGGGTCTGCCCAGGCTGGGAGAGTGACGGATGGCGAATCTCCGTGTAATTCCAATAGCAGGAAAGGACTGTGAAATTATCATCTTTGCCGTTATAGCCGATATTGCCGCCGAACAGTCGTGACATGCGCCCCGTGAGGGCTCCGGTAAAGGCCTTTGTCGAAAGATGCGTTCGCGGCTTCCCCTTTTCCGGCCGAAACGGCAGCGGCGTCAAAAACTCCAGGCACAGTTCACCCTCTTCCGGCAACGGCCCAACCTCCGAGGCTATCATTGCCAGGGAACGCTCCTCAACCTCGCCAATCGTCACGATCTCGAAATTCCGCCCCGTCCCAGGATCGGCCAGATACCCGATGAACGCCTCCCGCCAGCGCGCCGCGAACGCAGCATCATGGCAACAGAAAAACACGTCCAGCGTCACTCGGTCGCCCCGCCGCATCGCAAAGGCGTTGTTCTTGTCCCGTTGATGAAAAAAGACAGGCGAATCCTCCTTCTCGCCAAGCAGAAAGTTCACCCCTTTCACCATCGCCTGAAACACGGAAACCTGGGCCGCTTTGCGCGCCGGCAAAGAACGGATGTTCACAAGTTCCACCGAAAGACGCCGCCAGCAGAGCGCGGCCAATTGGTCATGAAGCGGCATGGTGTCCACCTCCTGTTTACCTGATTTCACAACGTCATGAATGTCCTCTCGGACATTTGAAACAAATCAACGACAACTCAGTTTGTTTCAGTTCACAACGTCATGAATGTCCTCTCGGACAAACGCTAGCGGACACCTTAACTGAAGGAAGAATGTTTCAGTTCACGACGCCATGAATGTCCTCTCGGACAAAAGAAAAGAGTTTCTTTCCCTGATAAACAATGTTTCAGTTCACGACGCCATGAATGTCCTCTCGGACAAACTGTCATCCCTTCGCGGAGGCAGAAAACTGTTTCAGTTCACGACGCCATGAATGTCCTCTCGGACTACTATGACTTCTTCTCCTGCAAGAAGTCAAAGTTTCAGTTCACGACGCCATGAATGTCCTCTCGGACATTCGCGTAAAACTTGATAAGGCAAAAATGTTTCAGTTCACGACGCCATGAATGTCCTCTCGGACATAAAAAAGATATGACTAACATTGCCGATTTGTTTCAGTTCACGACGCCATGAATGTCCTCTCGGACCTTACTGAGGGTCAAAATATTGAAAAAGAATAGTTTCAGTTCACGACGCCATGAATGTCCTCTCGGACCTATCAACCATACCCTTATTGCAACTATGGGTTTCAGTTCACGACGCCATGAATGTCCTCTCGGACTCCGGCTGGTCAAGCAAGCCCACTGTAAAATCTGGTTTCAGTTCACGACGCCATGAATGTCCTCTCGGACTATGTCAGCCGGTGATCGAAGAATGCTGAATGTTTCAGTTCACGACGCCATGAATGTCCTCTCGGACAAGAAAAACAGTCCTTGCAACGTCTTTTAATTTTGTTTCAGTTCACGACGCCATGAATGTCCTCTCGGACATTATTAGCAGAAATAGCAGGCAGAACAATGTCTGGTTTCAGTTCACGACGCCATGAATGTCCTCTCGGACAAAAATTTAAGACCTAAACCAAGACCAAATGTTTCAGTTCACGACGCCATGAATGTCCTCTCGGACTATTATTATATCAATAAAGTGTTAGGAACTGTTTCAGTTCACGACGCCATGAATGTCCTCTCGGACTCAAAGTTTTATAATTACCTCAAATAGATTGGGTTTCAGTTCACGACGCCATGAATGTCCTCTCGGACTATTTATGCAGGTAATTCAAGATTTTATCTTTGTTTCAGTTCACGACGCCATGAATGTCCTCTCGGACACACGATTCTTTTAATGAACATCTGGTAATGTTTCAGTTCACGACGCCATGAATGTCCTCTCGGACTCTTGCCTTGCAACTCCTCCTTTCTTCGACGGTTTTTCGCCTAAAATTCAGAACCTCACCGGGAACAAAAGTTATCCACAGGTTATCCACAGAGGTTCTGAATAGAGTGAGCAACATACAAATTTCAGACATCAAATCCTCTCATTTCTTCTCCAGCAACCCCTCAAGAAAACTCACAACATCGGGAACCGGCTTGCCGTGCCCCCAAAAACCATACTCGGGAAGCGAGCCGCCACACCATCCGGCCGGGAACTTCCGGTTCAGGGCCTCTACGGCGCTCCCAGCACCATAAAAATTAACCTCTCCTGGAGAAATGACAAGCAGATTTTCATAACCCGGCCCGCCGAGCGCCGGCTCCATCAGATCGCTAACCACCGTTGCCTTGGCGTGCGGCAACCTGACCACCGTCAAACCGCCGCCGGCCATAAGCTCCGCGTTTTTTACAGCCTCAACACCCTGGGCTTCCTGTTCCGGTGTAATCGCCTGGGCCACGCGATCTTTCCTGCGTATTTTCATCATTTCGTCGAGGCTTGCGCCGATTTTCAGCATCTCCTTGACATAGCCCCGGTCGTTGGCCGCAACCAGATCGAACCAGCGCGTCCAGGCCGTGGCAGGCAAACCAAGCAGGGTGAAAACCTGGTGCAGTGAGGTAGGCGCATCCTTGCCGGCGCGGGGGCCGTGGTGGTCAATAATTACAACGGCATGCGGATCAAGATTCAGGTCGTCATCAAGCTCGATAAGAACCGGCGTTCGACCACTCGACAGACAAGATTCAATATCAGATCGGTATGCCGAAACTCCGGCTCCCCATTTGAGGTCTTCGTCGTGAATGCGTTCCACAGGCACATGTGCTTTCAGTAATTCCATGATTGTCAACATTTCCAGATCATGGCCACCAAGAAAAAATTCATACGATTTGCTTGTCATTTCAATTTTTCCATTCATGTCGCGGGAGTGTCGGTAATTCTTTCGAACCTTTGGTTAACGGTTCAAGGTTTTTCATTTGAGCTTTGAGCCATTTCTTCGGCTTACCTATATCATTGGCCACAAACCAAAGGAATGTCTCTTGTTCGAGAAACTCTTCGTTGCCCCCTTTTACCTGTGGCGTATGAACCGGGTGCATAACCTTGGAGGGATCACCCAAGAGATAAAGTGCCTGTTTTATATCCTGATCCATGCCGTCAACAAAGATATTTCTGAAGCCGTCGAAAGAGAAATTTCCGTCCGATAGCGGAAAGCTTCGGCTTTCCCGAAGGTAAAGACGCGCAGGGAGAGGAGTCGTCTCTTTATCCGACAGCCACGCCTGATGATAACGCCCGGCAAAAAGCCCATTGCTCGTATAGCGCTGTTGCCGGTCGATGCAAAAAAGTCCCACCGGCTCGATCTTGACCGTGCCGAGACCGATCGGCTTGCCCATGCCGATCTTGTGATGAAACTCCGGAAACGGTTGCGCCGCAAAACAGAGCAACCCCAGTTCCCAGGCCGTGAGATTGTCAAAGTCGATATGAAAGAGTAATTGTCGTTTCTCTTTCAAAGGAGTTACACGGTTTTTTTGATTGTTGAGTTTAGGATCGGTGACGAGTGATTTCCAGGGCAAACCTTCTTTGTCGTAACGATGCAGGTAATATTTCCTCCCCTGAAGTTCGTGCGGCTTGCTGGAAAACTCGGCGGTAGAAAGTTCGGATTTAGGGATGTAGCCAGCCCCGCTTTTTTTCTTGAAATACAGCGCCGGTGAAGGTGGTTTGGGGGATGCGAGAATCTTCAGTGTCACCGGATCGTGATAATGCCCCTCGTCCCCCTCCGGCCAACCGGTCAGGCGGCCGAACGATACCCGCACCTTTCCCTTAAAGGCCAGGGATGATTTTTTTTCACCATCTTTGCGCTTTTCCTGGACAAATCCGAACATAAGCTCGGCCGGGGAGATACTTTTGCGCTTTTCGTTGAAAGGGAGCGATTCCGCATCAAAGTAATCACCAACAGTATCGGCATAGCCGCGCCAGATGGAGGAGAACGAAACTTCCGCAACCTCGCTGCCGTTCTTGTTGGGCGCGAAATATACGATGTCACCATGTTTCAGGCGTAGTTTATTGTTGTTGGGATCATTGGAAAGATTTCTCTTTGTTCCGATGGGTTCGTAGGGCAACTGGGAATTTTCTCGGGTTCTTTCGTCGGCGAGTATATTAAAATTCCTGATGGCTTTCGCGGATATGGGGATGGTTTTGATTTGTTCAATTTCCTCTGGGTAGGGGATAAAGAATTCATGTTTTTTTGTTTCCGCCATGTCCGGACGATTTGCCACCCCCAATACCCTGATGATGCCGCGCATATATCCCCGATGTTCATTTTCAACAGGCACCGAGTTCTTAGAAGATATTTGACCAAGTAGAAAAGCATGCTCAATTGTTTTTGGAGGTTTAGCTTTTTTGTCTTGCCGGGATTTTGTTTTCATGCTCGAAAGATATTGCAACCACCCGGATTTAATGTTTAATTTCTGTAGCGGGTCATCAAGCTTTAAATAATAGAACTTCTCGGTTTCGGATGAGTAATTCTTTGGTTTTTTTGCAAGGAACCCATTTGCCACAAAGGTCTTTGAAGCGCTGTCAAAACTGTATGCATTCAAATACACCTTTAGTGGCGCATGCTTGAATTCGGAGAACAACTTTTTGTAATTATCCGTAATTTGATACCCTGCTTTTTTATCTCCATCGAGAGTCGGCAGCGTAAGCGGCCTGAGCCTAAATTCCCCCTTTTCTTCCATGACCATGCCGAGCGCCGACAGAACGCCCCTTCCCATTTGCTTTCGATATGTAAGATGCCTGTCACGATCCAAAACCCGCAACGCTGAATTGCTTGCCGCCTCTGCAATACCGGACAAAAGCCCCCGCAGGGTGGATGCGGGAATGGCGGGTTCTTTATCCAGTTCAAACGGAATTATCTCTTTGGGTTCCGTGCCTTCAACCTGTTCAGCGCCTATGACGACGGGGCTGACTGTGGTGAGACGGCAGATCAGGCGTCCACTGTAGGTTTCGTTCTTAGAGTAAGTTGCATGGCTATGGCGCCCCCATTCCCCGGCATTGGCGTCACTAACGATCAAATCATGTGAAAAATCCTTGCGAGCCTTTACCGGCGCAAAATGATATGGGTTATGGAATTCTTCAGACATTGGTCACCTCTCCGCTCAATGTGTCGTTAAAAGCCTCAACCAGGGCCGCAAGCAGGTTGCGTGTTCCTTCATCCTCAATCGATTCCGGCTGCCATTCGGCCGCCTCGGAAAGCTCATAACCGGCGTCTTTGATAATCGCGAGCAGGCCGGATTTCTCCAGCGTATTAAGTGATACATCCGGGATGCAGGCGCTGATTTGTGCGCGGCAGGCGCCGTAACCCTTGGCGCTGCCAAAGCCGAAGGTGATATCTCCTTCGATCAGGTCACGCAGCGCGAGCGTCAACAATCCAAGATCGGCGGGGGCGCATTTTGCCAAATCAAGGGTGATTGTACCTTCCATTACAGGGTTCAGCGCAGCCTGCGCGTTGAATTTCTTCTTGTCCGCCGCGCCGCCGGTAAAGCGGTCTATGGCTACAAATTCCTGTTTGAGATGTTTTGGTTCCGCTGTCGCGGCAAAGTCAGCAATCCCGAGAAGCGATCTCCATCCGCCGCATCCGAATACGCGGCAAACCGGACATCGCTCCTCAAGCTGATTCCGGTCGGTAATCGGATCGCACGGTTTTTCCGGGCCGCACGCCTTGCCGCCCGATGTCCTGACAATTCGTTCCGCCTGTGAACGGAGCGCCCCCCTGAAAGCGGTTGCCGGGAGTATCAAACGGGTTTGTTCATCGCGTCGCGGAATGTGGTCCGCCGTTTCGTTTTTGTCCACCCTGAGCCGGTCGTTCACCAGAAACGGCGCTTCAAAATAAAGTGTGATTCCGAGGACAAGCCGGCATTTCCCGGCAACGGTCGTTGCGTAACCTCGGGCCAATCCCTCCAACTCATTCACCCGCTCCCTGGGCAGCGCTTCAAGGGCGTTGTATCCGGTCGTTCCGGTTCCGCTGTTCAGCCAGCGTTCCACCCCTTTTTTGTCAATGAAACGGATTTCGGACAATTGCCAGGAATAACTCCCCCAACAGTTGGCCGACGCCGCGCCCAGCAGAATCGGCTCGTCTCCGGCGCTTCCGTTTTCCAGGGCGTGAAGAAGCAGGGCAATATCGCCGTCCTCTAGGTCCTGACCGGTGATGATCGTCTCAAACCCGATCCCTGGAGGAACATACTCCTGATGAAAAAGCTTGTTATCCGTTGCTGCGCCGGTTTGCCGGTTGATCGCCACTGACGCGACAACGCCGGTGAGACGGTCGGCGTCCCAATATGGCGGAAGGAGGCCGATATCGTCAAATTTCACGGCGCGGGCATCCCAAAATTCGATTGCCCCTCCAAAGGCGTCATCTTTTTCCTGATCCCGGCTGCCAAAAAGTTTTTCCATAATGTCCGATTGGATGGCGTTTCTCTCCAGCCAGGCGCGCAGATTCCCCTTTATGGCCGAGCCGGGGATATAGGCCCGCCCGGATACATCGGTTGCAACCGCCTGAATGAGCACCGGCTTTTGCTCGTCGCCGAGAAGGGCGGAGCGGGTTACGGCCTCGCCGTTACCGATATGCATATTGGTTCTGTTGGTGAGGATGCCCCGGATCATCCAGCGATTATTAAATGACATCCCGCACCTCCTCAAAGTTTTCCGGCTTCCGCTTGCTGTGTGTTTCCAGGTTTACCGCAATCTCGCCGTAACCGTTTTCAGGCAGGTAAGGGCAGACTGACCAGAGCTTGCTCTCTTCGACACCGCTTCCGTAACGCTCCAACACCCAGCCGGGAAGCGGCAGGCCATGCCGGAGCCAATGAGCGATTTTCTCCGCCCCTTTTTCCTTATCTGATGCGTGAAGAACAAATACGCTCCCGGCGTCCGTAAGAAGAAACGGCCGGTAAGCGCCCCCTTTCCCGAACCGGTTGTACAGATAACCGCCGCCGGCCGGCGATTGCCTGGCAAAATAGCGCTTTTCTACCATTTCGAGTGAATCTTCCGACAACTCCTTCCAGACCGCTTGATATGCTCTGCAAAGTTCATCCTCACCGGATGATTCGTTCAATTCGTCCGGGTCGCAGAGCAAGGCCGGTGTTTGTAGGGTGACAATATATAGACCGGCGTTATCCTGGGTGGGAATATGTAACGGCCTCGGCGCGGTTTCCCGGATTACAAGCGCGTTTACCTTGGTTTTTCCCCAGCCGTTGAGCCCACCGCTCAACAAGCCGATCAACTGGCGCGTGACCGCTGGACGCTCTTTTTCATCGATCTTTCCCAGGTCAACGGATGAACACCATTGGTTGTCACCAGGAAGGATCGTTTCGTAGGCAAAAAGCTTCTCCTTTTCCACCCTGCGGTACTCCTTGGCAATGCTGTTATGCACTCGCAGTTCCCGCTTCAAATCCGGCCAGCCGAACTCGCTGTCTATATTACCCCGATCCTTCCAGTCGATGTCGAATTGCGGCGCTTTTCCATCGATCAGAACCGGGCAGTCAAAGTCCGTCACGTCATAAAACCCGTCCTGTTTCCCTGCCTTGACCAGTGACAGCGGGGGAACGACCGGACGTGATGTTTGCCCGGCCCGCGCGGGAAAGGCGTGTTGAAAGCGGAGTGAGGAAAAACAGCGGGAAAGTTGCGGGCGGTCCGGATCGAAACCTTCCGTGATGGTTTGATTTGGGTCTTTGCCGAGCAGGCTTCCCCACATGCTGGCGATTGCCCCCTTGATGACTCCGCCCGGTATGACGGTTTCGGACTCGAAAAGGTTTTTGCTGATGCGCCTACGGGCCACGCAGAACGGCCCCTGGGGAATGATGACAAAAGCCGGCGAGTCGCTGACGGCAGCTGTTTCCGGCGGGATTTCAAGCTCTTTGTAATCCCGTTCGGCGCAGACATTGACCAGGCGTCCGAATCCGACTGTTCTTGCGCCACCTATGCTCGTGATCCAGCGCAGGCCGGCCTCCACGTACCAACATATATTATCCGCGGTTCTTGCGTCCTCGGCGCTGAAGCGGACTGTTCCGATAAAACAGACCGTTTCACCCGCCGCAAAGGGGGCTTCGATTACCTGAAGATGCCTGTTTTTAACAGCGCCCGACTCGGGATCGATGCTTATGCGGCAAATTGTGGCGCTCCCCTCGGGGCGGTAGTGGAGAAAGTCACTGAAGTTGAGCAGCCCGCGTTTAGGGAGATTGCTGTCAGCGGATGACTTGGTTTTCGAAGTGTCCGGCGCGCCGGTTTTCGCTGTTTCATCATTATCATTATTCTCACCGGACGATCCGTTGCCAAGCCATTTTTTAATGTCCGCCTCGAACGGATGTGTTTTCGTCGAGTTCAATTCATCCCATGCCTGCCGAAGCTTTCCCTTAACCAGCGAGCCGGGGATACAGTACGCTCCATTGGTGCGCGACATGACGGCGTCAACCCCGAATCCTCCGATGCTTGTCGATTTTGAGATGATCGGCCCTTCGAGAACCAGGGTGATCGTAAGAGTTGCATTCAACATTTGGCTGCCTCCTTGGGAGCGATATAATTCCACAGTTCCGCCAGATGCACCCACATGGTCCGTTTACCGCCAAGAAGCGGTTCAAGGGTGTTCAGGATATTTTCGGAGTTGGAGTCCGCGATGCTCAATTCCTTTTTCAGCTCTTCGATCAGTTCGTCTGCCATGACCCGTGACGGTTCGCCGGGCGCCAGAAGCGCCGAGACGACCCGGTGCAAACGCGATGTGGAAAATTCGGTGGAGTGCAGTTTTCCGAAGGCTTCGGCAATTCTCCCCATGTCGTTGCCTCCAAGAACGAGAGATGCGGTTGTTTCTCCGCTTGGGCATCGCTCGGCCCGGAAACCGGCCAGGTCGCGCCCCACATGATCGAAACTTTCGAGGATTTGATAAGCGAAAGCGTTGCGGGAGCGGGAGACCGCTATCTTGGCTTGATCGGCCAACCCCCTGGCCAGCGCCGTTATCCGGTGAATCGGAGCTTTGTGGTGGCAAAACACGATACCGGCCGCGTGGGTCAGGCGTCTTTTTTCCGTTTTATCAAAATGCCAGTCGCGGGTATGCTCGAAGAAAAATTGCAACAGCTCCCACCCCTTCCAGGCCGGAACGACCCACATCCGCTCATCGCCTCCCCAAAGGAGGGTTTCAAGGCGATACGCGCCGTTCGGGGTGAACCAGTCGCGCTTATTGTTATCGATGTGTTGAAAAAGTTCACACATAAACTCCTTGTACTTTTTCGAAAGGTGATTGTCGAATTCCTCGTGAGTATCCGGACTCTTGCATTTATCGTCCTGAATCTTTCCGAATCCGTTGCCGTCGATATAGATAACCGCCATTTTATGGTGCAAGGGTTTTTTTCCGTCACCGGTCAGTTGATCCAGATCGTTGACAAATAATTTGCCTTTCACATCATAACCACTGATCTTTTCGTAAAAGTCCTTGCGCTTGCCTTCAAGACCTTTTTTGCGCCGTTGATTTACCGATCTACTGATTTTTTTGCCGTCAAAAGTGGGACGAATCAGGTCTACTTCGCACACCGTTGAGGAACTTTTGTCGGATGGAACGGCATAGGAAGGGGAACGCATCTGTTGCCAACGGTTTGCGGCCATGAGCCGTTCGAGGTCGCGGCGATAATTATCCGTTCCGGTTTCCTTTACGGCGTTCACGACAAAGGTAGCGTGTTTAAAGTCGTCATCAGAGGTCAGAAATTTTCTTATTTCTTTAACAGCGTCTTCTGCTTTTGTATCTTCCTTGATTGCAAAGAGACCAACCGATGCCCCGGACGAAATCTTTTCCAGGAATGAATCGTATTTTTCTCTCACCTCTTCCACCGCCGAGAGCAGGATATGTCCGCCTCCCCTGATGGTACTCAAGTCCTGGGTATCGTAAACAAAATTGCAGAGATTTACGGCTTCCATGCGTAAATACCATTGTTCTGACATCTCTCCTCCTATTTGTTCCGATCTTTGTCCGGATATCCGCCATATGGGTCTTTGTCCGCCAGCCTTTGAAAATATCTGGTTAATTCTTTCGCGTTGTAAATGATCACGGCAATAATTCCAAAAAACAATACAACCGACCCAAGATAGAAGAGAACGCTTGGTCCGGAAGGTTTGTCAAAATCAAATTTGCCGGCACTCTCCATAAACGACGGCAGCCCGTGAGCAAGAGCGAATACAAGGCCCCCTGTGGCAACAACCGTTAACCGAGCGGTTAGCTGCGATATTTTCTCCATTTGTCTGTTCGCCAGGTGCTCTTCGCAACCGTGAATCTCCTGCTGAACTTCACGAAACAGGTCATCCACATCCATTGCGGCACGGGCAATGGAATACATTTCAAGACTCTGCTGGTGGTTGGAGAGAAGAGGATACTGGTAAAGGTTGGTAAAAAGTGAGAAATCCCAGCGCAATTCTTTAAATCTGTCGCCCCACTCCTCTGTCTTGTCATGGCCGGTCTCTTTACGGGCCTTCACCGATATTTCGTGCAACGCCGTGCTAAAACGGAAAAGGGTCACGCGAAGATAAAGGAGAAGCAACGCCTGATCAAGATACAGCTCCCTGAAATGCCGGCATAAGGGCATCTCTGTAATCTCTTCGGGAGCGGTAAGCATGGCGCCACAATGGTAATTGTAGCCGTAAAAAGTGCCGTACTCCTCCCAGCGCTTATAGGTGTGCTGATCGGCCCAGGTTCTTTCAAATTGGGTGCTGCCATGAGTTAAGAGTTCAGATATTTTCGGGTTATCGACGTTGAGCAGCTTGATCCAGTGCCCGAAACGGCAGGCCGGCGCGCCGGGCATGTTGAAGAAATCCCGCAGGCTGTTCCCTCCGTTATCCAGGACGGCGGCCGTCCAGACGTAGGCCCTCGGGTCGGCGTGTATCCGCCAGTCATTTCCGTTCAGATCAAGGTTCAGGCGAATATATTTATCACCTAGCCTTACAGGTTGCTCAAGAAGTTTGGTCCATCGGGTAAGATAACTGTCAACATCAGTAATAAAATTAGTGCTCTTAAAAAAGTCCATATACTTGGACGGGCTGCCTTTACTATCAGGCTGGTCGTGCTCCGTGTATGGTTTCTGCCAGTATCTGAACAGCTCGTTCAGCCATAGCAGGTCTTCAAAAAAGACGTCTTGCTTTGTCTCACTATCGAAATACAGCTCGACTATCAGCATTCCGGTTTGCAGGAGATCGGAATCAGTTCTCCCGTTGTCCAATTTTTCGGGTATCCGCTTTTCATCCGGCCATTCAAACAGAACAAGGCGTGGCGGACGGCATCGCACCTCGCAGGCGCGATCATTTCCCTCATCATCCTTGCCTTGCTTGATCTTGAAAGTCTTGAGATGAGTATATCCGCCATCCTCAAGCTCGAACCATTTGGCCCGGTTGAACAGCACGTTGGCGGTTTCTACGGTAAGATATCTTTCACGCCAATCACGGTTTGGGATTTCATATGGAACGTAACATTTTTCGGGTGGAGGCGAGTTGGTGATGTCTTGGTGGCTGTAAGCAAAAGGCAGGACAAAACAGGTATATGACGAGGATGAGGTTTCTGCGGGATCACCACAGTTAATCTTCAGACGACGCATGACTCCCTCCAGGGTTGCCAACTACGCACAATTTCAAAAATTACAAAATTAACCAAAACTTATTATTTTGCAACTGAAACATCTAGAATACTTTTTATCCTGAAAAATTGATTCTTATGCGGAGCCATTCTGTTTTATGGATAGCTCAGAAGAACACTTGAAACCGGTTGCGCAACCCCGTGTTGCTGTGGTAGGTAAGAGGCATGACTGAAGAAAAAGTTCTCCCCTTTATCGAACATCTGGTCGAGCTGCGCAAGCGGCTGGTTGTCATCGTCATTGCCGTGGTGATCGGCATGGGCGTCGCCTGGAACTTTTCCGGAGAGATCCTCAAGTTCGTCGAAAAACCGCTGACCGGCGAGACCTACCTGACCGGGATCAAGAAACAGGCCTATGCCAAGGTCAAGGAGCTGGCCCCCGCCCTCTACAGCCACTACAAACTGGACCAGGAGGTCACCGCCGCGGCCCGGAAGCACCCCCTCAACTACAGTGCTCCGCTGGAACCGTTCTTCATCCAGTGCAAGATATCCATGCTGGCCGGGTTCATCCTGGTGCTGCCGATAGTTTTCTACCAGCTGTGGCTGTTCATCGCCCCGGGCCTGACCCGCAAGGAACGGCGCATGGTGGTCCCTTTTGTCACGGCCGCCACGATCACCTTCTGCATCGGTGCCATGTTCTTCCTGATCGTGATCTGGCCGGTAATCATCAATTTTTCCCTCTCCTACGAGGCCGAGGGGTTGCAGAGTTGGTTCAACATCAGTGCCTATGTCAACTTTTGCCTGAGGCTGATCCTGATCTTCGGACTGATCTTCGAGCTGCCGGTCCTGACCCTGCTCCTGGCGCGCTTCGGCCTGGTCAACTACCCCTTCCTGGCTTCCAAGCGTAAGTACGCCATCTTGGCCAGTTCCATAGTCGCGTCTTTTCACGCCGACCTGATCACCATGTTCGTCATCATGATCCCAATGTATCTGATGTACGAAATCAGCATCTGGGTGGCGCTGATCTTCGGCAAGAAAAAAGTAGCCGCCCCAGAAGAGATTCCAGCAGCTTAACTTCCATACATACCTTATTCCGGAGGTTTCCATGAGTAAGAAGATCGGCATCCTTACCGGCGGCGGAGACTGCCCCGGCCTGAACGCTGTGATCCGCGGTGTGGTCAAGAGCGCCATAATCCGCCACTCATGGGAGGTAATCGGCATTGAGGACGGCTTCGACGGCCTCTTTGATCTGAAGAAATGCCGCCCCCTGACTCTGGAATCCGTGCGCGGCATCCTGCCCCGAGGCGGAACGATCCTGGGCACCACCAACCGCGGCAACCCCTTTTCGTGCCCCATGGAACAGGAAGGCAGGACCGTACAGGTCGATTGCTCCGACACGGTAATGGCGAACATCCGCACCCTCGGCATCGATGCCCTGATTACGGTCGGCGGCGAGGGGTCCCTCAAGATCGCCCTGGAACTCTCCAGGAAAGGCGTGCCCGTGGTCGGGGTTCCCAAAACCATCGACAACGACCTGCGGGAAACCGATTTCACCTTTGGTTACAACACTGCCCTGGAAACCGCTACCGATGCCCTGGACAAACTGCATACCACGGCAGAGAGCCATCACCGGGTGATGATTCTGGAGGTCATGGGGCGCTATGCCGGCTGGATCGCCCTGGAATCCGGCATTGCCGGAGGTGCGGACGTGATCCTGATACCTGAGATCCCCTTCAGCATCGGGCGCATCTGCGAGGCGGTCAAGGAGCGCTCGGGACGCGGCAGCCGTTTCAGCATCATTGTTGCCGCCGAAGGGGCGTTTCCACAGGGAGGTGGCCGGGTCGTAGCCAAGGAGGCCGATGAACGCAACTCCATCGAGCGCCTGGGCGGTATCGGCCAATATGTGGCCAAACAGATCGAGCATTGCCTGGACATGGACGTGCGCGTCACCGTTCTGGGACACCTGCAGCGCGGCGGTTCGCCAACAACTTTCGACCGCGCCCTGGGAAGCCGCTTTGGCACCAAGGCCGTTCAAATGGTTGCTGACAACGAATTCGGGCGCATGGCTTGCCTGCGTGGCAGGCATATTTCGTCGGTATCCATCGAGGATGCCACCCGTGACCTGAAGCTGGTTGACCCCCACGGCGAGATCGTTCAGACCGCCATGGATTTGGGTATCATGCTGGGGTGTTAGCCCGAACGCGCAAAATCCCCGATAATATTTTATCTGTTGACAAACCCGGAAAAAA
>MTLD01001356.1_pt1 | contig 25376 bp, 19 predicted proteins | sample 1982471 | NCBI WGS metagenome assembly MTLD01 (sample SAMN05712604, study PRJNA340218) | biofilm metagenome | isolation source: sample SPM anode biofilm adapted to -50 mV | place: USA | collected 2012-02-03 | reverse complement strand
AAATACAGCCTGGCCACCGGTATCGGCGTTGATGGCATCTCGAAATCAACGCTTAAAATGCTCATGAATTATACCTGGCCCGGCAATGTGCGCCAGTTGGAGTCGGTTATCGAGCGGTCCGTACTGATGGCGGAGTCCAGCATCATTGAGCCGGAGGACCTGCCTGCCGAAATAACAACATCCACTTCCCTGGCCGGCGGAATCCCTTTCGATCTGCCGCCGGGCGGGATTGCCTTCGAGGAATTTGAAAAGGCACTGATCATGAAGGCCATGGAACGGGCCGACTGGGTGATCGGTAAAGCCGCGACGCTGCTGGGGATGAGCTACAAGACCCTGCAGTACCGTCTGGAGAAATTCAATATCGAACGCCCTGGGCGGCATGTGAAATAGAACAAAAAAATCCGAAAACATTTTTACAGGGATAAGCTGGATAAACAGGATAAAAACTTAAAATCAAATAATCTGGTTTTGTCCTTTGAATTACCAAATACGCAGTTGTTTTTGCCGTTATCCCTTGTATCCCCTTCATCCCTGATAAATTGAATGATTTTGCAGAACTGAATAACGGCACAATTTTTGGGGGAATATTACCCGGAGCTGCCCCAAAGCGGAACGATTTGTGCATTAAATAGGGAATTTATGAAATCTCCAGCAGACTTAAGAATTGACATGCCAACATTTATTTCCCGGAACCCCTCATGAAAAAAGCTCTGATCTGCGGCATATCCGGCCAGGACGGCGCCTATCTTGCCAGCCTGCTGCTTGCTAAAGGCTACGAGGTCCACGGCACCTCCCGTGATGCCCAAATATCGTCCTTTTCAAGTCTTGAGCGGTTGGGTATCAGGGCACACACGATCCTCCATTCCATGGCGATGAACGATTTCCGCAGCGTCCTCCAGGTGATGGCAAAGGTGCGGCCGGACGAGGTCTACAACCTGGCGGGCCAGAGTTCGGTCGGCCTCTCCTTTGATCAACCGGTGGAGACTCTGGAGAGTATCAGTGTCGGCACCCTCAACCTGCTGGAGGTCATCCGCTTCATCGACCGCCCCATACGGCTCTACAATGCCGGTTCCAGCGAGTGTTTCGGTAACACCAACGGCGAACCTGCCGACGAGAATATGCCCTTCCGCCCCCGCAGCCCCTATGCCGTTGCCAAGGCGACCGCCTTCTGGGAAATCGCCAACTACCGAGAATCATATAACCTGTTCGCCTGTACCGGCATTCTTTTCAACCACGAGTCACCCCTGCGTCCGGAACGCTTTGTCACCCAGAAGATCATCCAGGCAGCCCGGCGCATTGCCGAAGGGAGCAGGGAACAGCTCCATCTGGGCAATATCTCCATCTCCCGCGACTGGGGCTGGGCCCCGGAGTATGTCGAAGCCATGTGGCGCATCCTCCAGCAGGATGAGCCGGAAGATTTCGTGGTGGCGACAGGCGAAACCAACTCCCTGGAAGAATTTGTGGCCGAGGCATTCAAGTGCCATGGCCTGGACTGGCGCGACCACGTGGTTACGGACCCTTCCCTGCTGCGCCCCTCCGAGATCATGGTCAGCCGGGCCAACCCGGCCAAGGCGGAGAAACGGCTAGGTTGGTCGGCCCAATATCGGATGCGGGACGTGGTGCGGATGATGGCGCAGGTGTAAAGGGAGAGTGAGGTTGGGGTGAAATGAATTGCCACTATGTTCGGGCCGAACATGAAAACCTGCTTGACTAAATCACTTTTGAAGTTTGGATGAAGTTTTGATATGCAAGGCTGCAAAGTGAGTAATCGGATATGCGTTACGCAAGCATAAAGGAGAAGTTTTATCATGGACAATTCAGTCGAAAACATCACCTGGCATGGCCAACGCATAGCTACCATCATCCGCCGTGATTACACGCCATTAGAAACGACCTTCATCTCACCGGACAGCTACTATCAACAACTGGGTTTCGTGGTCTACCCGAAGGACGGTGTCGTGGCTCGTCACTCTCACTTGCCGTTGCAGCGACACCTTGTGGGCACTCCGGAAACCCTGCTGATCAGAAAAGGGCGGACCGAAGTAGAACTGTATGCCATGGACAAGAGCCCCCTCGGGACCTGGGTGCTGGAGGAAGGCGACATGATCCAGCTGGTTGCGGGCGGACACTGTTTCAAATGCCTTGAAGACACCATTTTCCTTGAGATCAAGCAAGGTCCGTATACCGGCTTGGTGGAGAAGGAGCGGTTCTGATGATATGCAAAATGGACCTACATGCTCGCAAGGATAGAGTTTATGAACGCTGATTTGCTGGCGTCACCACCTGAAGGCTACATAGAATGGGTTAAGGATATTAAGAAACGTATCCGATCAGCCCAACAGAAGGCTATTGTTACTGCCAACAGCGTTATGATCACACTGTATTGGCAGATTGGCAGAGATCTTCTGGAGAGGCACAGCCGGCAAGGTTGGGGTGCAAAGGTCGTAGACCGCCTGGCAGATGATCTGCGCCATGAGTTCCCCGAGATGAAGGGCTTTTCTACATCCAACCTCAAATATATGCGCAGATTTGCAGAAGAATGTCCCAATTTTCAAATTGGTCAACAGCCCGTTGACCAATTGCCGTGGTCTCACATCATCAGACTGATAACCAAAGTAGTCAATCCGGCAGAACGTGAGTGGTACGCCCAGGCTACCATTGAGTACGGCTGGTCACGTGATGTTCTTGTTCATCAGATAGAGTCCGGCCTTTATCGCCGACAGGGTGGGGCAATCACAAATTTTGTCCAAAATCTTCCCCCCTCGCAATCGGAACTGGCTCAACAGACCCTCAAAGACCCCTACCTGTTTGATTTTTTCTCTGTAGGCACGGATGCGCATGAAAGGGACATCGAAAACGCTCTGGTGGAGCACATAACCCGATTCCTGCTGGAACTGGGAGCTGGTTTTGCGTATGTGGGGCGACAGGTTAACCTTGAAGTCGGCGGCGAAGACTTCTTCCTCGATCTCCTCTTCTATCATCTCAAGTTGCGTTGCTATGTCGTCATCGAACTTAAAACTGGAGCATTCAAACCGGAGTACGCGGGTAAGTTGAATTTCTACCTGTCAGCAGTTGATGCAATGCTGAAGCACGATAACGATAACCCGTCTATAGGCTTGATTCTCTGCAAGGACAAGAACCGTTTTGTTGCGGAATACGCACTTAAAGATATTTCTAAGCCAGTTGGTATATCTGAATATCGATTGATTGAATCGATCCCGGAGGATTTGCGAGGTAGCTTGCCAACGATTGAGCAGATCGAGGCCGAACTGAGTGAAGACAGCCCGTACACCGGTCTGGCGGAGAAGGAGCGCTTTTGATGATACCTGTCTGCGAACCTTTGGTGACGGTGCGTGATATCGAATTGGTCAATGACGCCCTGGCATCTGGCTGGATTTCGTCAGCCGGCAAATACCTTGATCAGTTCGAGGAGCGCTGGGCCGCATATTGCGGCATGCCGTACGGTATTGCCGTTTCCAACGGCTCCACAGCCCTGGATATCGCCGTCGACCTGCTGGGACTTGAAGCGGGGGACGAGGTCGTCATGCCGACCTTCACCATAATTTCACCGGCCCAGTCGGTGGTCAGAGCCGGCGGCATACCGGTGCTGGTGGACAGCGACCCCTTAACCTGGCAGATGGACGTGGGCCAGATCGAGGCAAAGATCACCCCACGCACCAGGGCTATTCTGGTCGTGCATATCTACGGGCATCCTGCCGATATGGACCCGATCATGGCGCTGGCCGAAAAATACGGATTGACAGTCATAGAGGATGCGGCCGAGGTTCACGGTGCCGAATACAAGGGCCGCCGTTGTGGCGGTATTGGCCATATCGGCACGTTCAGTTTCTACGCCAACAAGCTGGTGACAACCGGCGAAGGGGGCATGGTGCTGGTCAAAACCAGGGAACATGCAGAACGGGCCCGCTCCCTGCGCAATCTCTGCTTCCAGCCCAACCGTCGCTTTTATCATGAAGCCTTGGGGTACAATTATCGCATGACCAATGTCCAGGCGGCCATGGGAGTCGGGCAGATTGAACGGATTGAGGAAACCGTTGCCCGCAAACGGGAAATTGCGCACGCGTATAGCGAGGCATTTGCCACACTGCCGGGCATTCAATTGCCAACGGAAATGTCCTGGGCCCGCAATGTTTACTGGGTGTACGGCATGGTTCTGGGAGAAGATCGTCAGGCCGACGCGATCCAGACCATGTCGCAATTGCGGGCCCGTGGCATCGAAACCCGTCCGTTCTTTCTAGGCATGCACGAACAGCCGGTGTTTCAGGCGAAGGGGCTTTTCCGGCAGGAATGTTATCCGGTGGCCGAGCGCTTGGCCCGTAAGGGTTTTTACCTCCCCAATGGCCTGACAATTACCGAGGGGCAGATCGCCGAAGTTGTAGCTGCGGTGAAGGAGTGCCTGGCATGAGCGTTTTTAACGAATATGCCCGTTACTATGATCTGCTCTATCGCGACAAGGATTATGCCGCCGAGGCAGAGTATGTTCACGGGTTACTTCAGGCCCATGTGCCTGGTGCGCGGGATATTCTCAATATTGGGTGTGGTTCTGGCCGTCACGACCGTTGTCTGGTTGCATCCGGGTACACTGTCACAGGCGTGGACATGTCGGAGGAAATGCTGGCGGCCGCCAAAGAGGCGGCAACGGATACTGCTACCCTGGAATATGTCCTTGGCGATGCCAGAACGGTAAGGCTGAACCGGCAGTTCGACGCTGTCATTTCACTCTTTCACGTCATGAGTTATCAGGTGACCAATGCCGACCTGAAAGCTGCCTTTGCCACGGCGGCTGCTCATCTCAAACCTGGTGGGCTATTTCTCTTTGACTGCTGGTACGGGCCGGGAGTGTTGAGTGATCGTCCGACAAAGCGGGTGAAGGAGCTTGAGGACGACATCATCTGTGTGAACCGGATCGCCGAGCCAGTACTGCACCCCAATGAAAATGTGGTTGATGTCAATTATCGGGTATCTATCAAGAATAAATCTACGGGCGATACCGGAGACATCCGCGAGACTCATCGGATGCGCTATTTGTTTGTGCCGGAGATTCTGGAGTATCTGGAACAGTGTGGTTTACAGCTTCGCTTTTTCCGGAGGTGGATGGAAGATGCTGCTCCAAATGAGACAACGTGGTATCTGTGTTGTGGGGCTGCAAGGCTTTGATGACGCAGGAGCCCTGAATCGTTGTTTGTATTTTTGCTAAGGAGAGCCCAATGAAGGTTGTGATTTTTGCCGGTGGTCTCGGCACAAGAATATCGGAAGAATCATATCTAAAGCCCAAGCCGATGATAGAGATTGGAGAAAAGCCTATTCTGTGGCATCTGATGAAAATATTCGAGGCCCAGGGGTTCAACGACTTTATCATTTGTCTCGGATACAAAAGTCACATGATTAAAGAATATTTCCTTAATTATTACGTATATAATTCAGATGTTACTATCAATCTCCAGACGAACAGTTTCGAAGTGCATAGGACTAATTCGGAGAAATTCAGAGTGACGTTAGTAGATACCGGCTTAAACACAATGACATCCGGACGACTGAAGCGGGTCCAACAGTACGTTGGTAATGATGACTTCATCCTGACGTACGGTGATGGCCTTGCGGACGTAAATCTGCATGAATTGATTAGTTTTCATAGACAACATGGCAAGATTGCAACCGTTACGGCTGTACAGCCGGCAGGAAGGTTTGGCATTTTGAGCCTGGATGAAAACGAACGAGTCATTAATTTCAAGGAGAAACCCCTGGGTGACGGCGGATGGATAAATGGTGGTTTCTTTGTATTAAAGTCGGATGTTTTTACGTATCTGCCAAATGATGCTGACAATTTGATGTGGGAAGAGGCGCCACTCGAAAACCTGGCACACGACAACCAACTGCTGGCCTATAAACATCATGGTTTTTGGAAGTGCATGGATGCTCTTCGCGACAAGGCTGAGCTTGAGAGTTTGTGGCAGTCAGAAAACCCACCCTGGAAGATTTGGGAATGAAGCAGTTCAACGATCGTTATCGAGGTACGAGAGTTCTGGTAACAGGGCATACCGGTTTCAAGGGAAGTTGGTTGTCATGTTGGCTCACTGAATTGGGTGCGCGTGTAGTTGGCGTCGCATTGCCAGCAGCGACATCTCCCAATCACTGGGACCTGCTCAATCTCGACATACCGCAGCACCTCATTGATATTCGCAACCAAGATGTGTTGGCTCATGTTGTTTCGAAAGAGCGCCCCGAAATCGTTTTTCACCTTGCTGCTCAACCCCTTGTCCGCCGTTCCTATCAAGACCCGCTGGAAACGTGGTCCACCAATGTTATCGGTACCGCAAACTTGATGGAGGCATGCCGTCATATCGACAGCGTGCGTGCCATTGTGGTTGTTACCACGGATAAGGTTTACGAGAATCGAGAGTGGCTGTGGGCATATCGTGAAAATGAAAGGCTCGGGGGGCATGATCCCTACAGTGCATCAAAAGCAGCGAGTGAGCTGGTGGTTGTAAGTTACAATAAATCATATTTTCACGCGGCGGGAGCGCCTCTTTTGGCAACGGCCCGTGCCGGCAATGTCATAGGTGGCGGAGATTGGTCAGAAACCCGCCTGATCCCGGATGTGGTTCGCTCAATAGATTCGGGATGCCCGATCATGATCAGGTTTCCGGAGGCCACGCGTCCCTGGCAGCACGTGCTTGAATGCCTGAGCGGATATTTGCTGTTGGGGCAGATGCTTTTGGAGGGCCATAGTGAGTATGCAGATGCCTGGAACTTCGGGCCCGATCAGGAAAGTACGGTTTCGGTACAAGAGGTGCTGACACGACTGAAAATACGTTGGCCGGAAATAGTATGGCAAACGGAGAACCTGCCTCGACCTCACGAAGCCGGATTTTTGGCCCTGGATAGTTCTAAAGCAAGAGCAAAGCTTGGATGGCGCCCTGTTTGGGGATTAGATGATGCCATTAAAGCCACTGCAGATTGGTATCGTGCGTACTTTGATGGCGGACACTTGACAACTCGGCTACAGCTTGCGGCGTATGTTGATGTAGCTTGCTCCTCGGGGCTTGAGTGGAGCGGTTTGTGAAGATAAGGCCAACAGAACTTGATAATGTCTTTGTAGTTGATGCAGACAAGTTCATTGATCGACGAGGTGTGTTTACCCGTTGTTACTGCGAGAAAGAATTATCAGCTCTCATTGGCAATCGTCGCATTGTTCAGGTGAATCTTTCGCGAACCCTGGCTCTTGGTGCTGTTCGAGGCCTGCATTTTCAGCATCCGCCCTATTCGGAATTGAAGTTAGTGAGATGCATCAAGGGAAGAGTATGGGATGTCGCAGTTGATCTTCGTGCTAGTTCGCACACATTTCTACGTTGGCAAGCAGTAGAACTGTCATCTGAAGATGCTAATATGATAGTTATTCCGGAAGGATATGCCCACGGATTCCAGACTCTTGAGGCTGACAGCGAACTAATGTATCTTCACACAGCTTTTTACGAGCCGACAGCAGAGGGAGGAATCCTGTACAACGATCCCAGTATCAATATTCAATGGCCAGTGGCCGTTACTGAAATTTCAGATCGTGATCGACAGCATCCGTGTATTGGCCGCGATTTTCAGGGAATTAGATTATGAAATGCCGACACTGCAAAGCAGAACTGAATCTGCCACTGATTGATCTTGGGTCGGCGCCACCTTCAAATGCTTATTTGAACGAGCATGCGCTACTGCAGCCCGAAAAATGGTTCCCATTGAAGGTGCTTGTTTGCACAGAGTGTTGGCTGGTTCAGACAGAAGATTATGCTGATTCACGGGAGTTGTTTTCCGATGACTATTCCTATTTTAGCTCGTTTTCGGACAGCTGGCTGCAACATGCCGAAAAGTATGTCATTGACATGATAAAGCGATTTAGGCTCGATAGAACTTCTCACGTAGTCGAAGTGGCGGCCAATGATGGTTACCTACTACAATACTTCAAAGCACGCAATATCCCATGTCTTGCTATTGAGCCGACGGCAAGCACCGCTGCCGCTGCCCGCAAAAAAGGGATTGAAGTTGTCGAAGATTTTTTTAGCACACGGCTTGCTGAAGCGCTGGTTGCGCAGGGCCGCCAGGCCGACCTCGTTGTTGCCAACAATGTACTTGCCCATGTTCCTGATATAAACGACTTTGTATCTGGTTTTGTACGACTTCTGAAACCCAAAGGAGTTGCTACATTTGAGTTCCCCCACTTGCTGCGTTTGATTGCAGATCATCAGTTTGACACTATTTACCACGAGCACTATTCGTATTTATCACTGTCGGCAGTGTCCAGGATTTTCGAGCGGAATGGATTGAGAGTTGTTGATATAGAAGAACTCTCGACACATGGTGGCAGTCTGCGGGTTTTTGCCAGGCGTTCTGACTCAGGAGGTGATGCAGTCAGCCCTAATGTAACCGATATGCTTGTACGGGAAGAAGCGGCAGGGATGAAAACAAAGAGGTATTATATCGATTTTCAGGAAAAGGCCATTGAGGTAAAAAATGATTTCATCAATTTTCTTATAAATGCCAAACGCACTGCAAAAAAAGTTATAGCTTATGGAGCCGCAGCCAAAGGTAATACTCTGATCAATTATGCTGGCATACGCCCTGACCTCATTCCTTACGTTGTAGATCGTAACCCGGCAAAACAAGGTAAATATATGCCAGGCAGCCGGATACCTATTGTCGATGAGTCATATATACGGGCAATAAAACCGGATTATGTCGTTATATTGCCGTGGAATCTACGTAAGGAAATTACAGGACAACTGGCTTACATCCGTGGCTGGGGAGGCCAGTTTGTGACAGCGATACCGCAAGTTTTTATCGAATAGAAGTAATGCAGTTTGTATATAAATTAGTATGTAGTTCAACGTTCTCACTTGCAAATATAGTTGCAACTGCCTGACACGACGGGATTTTAATCGTTTGCCGGAGCCAAAAAAGTAGCAGCCGCTTCCTGAAAGCGCTTGGTAGCGTCTCACAAAGCGCTCAATCAGTTGCTGTACTTGTTCTTTGCACAATCCAATAACACTGCCCAAGGTTTCTTCCAGTAACTTGGGTAGTAACGCCAATGCTTCTGGCCAGCAGGCGATACAAATTTTTGCGGTAAAGACAAGAGACAGCAGAAGCTGGAGCACCGTGTCGAGGCAAACGTCTTTATCTTTCCTGATGTTGATTTGGCGAAGTGCTGGCCGAGATTGTGATTGATAAAGAACGAGTGAATCATGTTTTCTGTGTTGGCAATTGTGTTACACTCTGCTTCAAAGCGTCGTCTTTATGTGTCAGTGGATTTGTTGGAGAACAAAGCCATTTTAATGCGGTTTGCGACGCTATCCTGTTTTCAATTCCTATGTGTTACATGTTTTTTGCCTGCTACGAAAGCAGAGGGAATAATAATTTGGAGGGCAACTTATGAATAAAACTGGTATAGTATTTATTTTATCGCTATTTATGTTGGTAATATTAACTACTTATTCTTATGCAGAATCATTTGCATATGGTAAAGCTTATATACCGTTCAACTCAATAGCTTATTATTCATCAAGTAATGAAGTATATACACAGATACAATTTTCAAATATTTCTGATGACATAATATCTGTTAAAATAACATTATATAAACAAAATGGCACGGTGTATAAAGATACAAATGGATCTATCAGTTCTGGTTATATAACTGGAGACTCATCAACAATGTCAAATTACAATGATAATATAAGTTCAGAAAATACAACGACAGTTTTTTCACTTAACGCACATAGTTCTGGTTATATAAATATTAGAAATGACCCGAGCTCCACATATGGATATGGTGTTATTGAATGGAACCAAGATAATAGTACTGTACGATTTGGCATGATCGCCCAATCTTGTGTTAATCAAGCATACAACGGTACCACCATTAAATATCCAGTAGCAATTAACAGTGGACTTCCATTTTAAGAAAACGCTTCCCGAGGGTAGATGGCGCTTCCAACAGGTAACTACTTCGGCCAGCACTTTGGCCCGACCACAGCGCCTGCGGACGGATTTGTGCAGATTCTTTCAGGTAAAGCGGCCATTCGTACAGCTCATACTTAGGCATTGCCATCTATAAATCGTTATAACTTTTAACCAAGTGCGAAAAAGTTGAGTATGTAATAAATACGTGTGGGAGTTATGATAATGGAGCAGATTCCTGTTTTCAAGCCTTTGATCGAAAACGATGAAATTCAGGCTGCCGTTGCATCGTTAGAGCTTGGTTGGTTGGGAATGGGCGGTTATGTTGGGGAATTCGAAAAGGAACTAAAAAATTTTATTGGCTCTGACGACCGGCATGTCGTTGCAGTCAATACGGGGCACTCAGCGTTACATCTCTCGATGTTGTTAATAGGCCTTAAACCTGGCGATGAAGTTATTACACCATCTTTTAATAACATAGCAGATTTTCAGGCTATTCTGGCTACTGGCGCTGAACCTGTTCTGTGCGACATTCGCGAGGACACGCTTTGTATTGATATTGCAAAGGCAGAGGCACTTGTGGGGCCCAAAACCAGGGCTGTCATTGCAATGGATTATGATTGCTGCCTTGCTGATCACGCCGCGGTTGCCGATTTCGCCCGCCGTCACAACTTGCGCGTTATTCATGACGCCGCACATTCTTTAGGATCTTTCTATAATAATAAGAAGATCGGTAGTTTTTCAGACATCTGCATATTCAGTTTTGACCCCGTTAAGACCATTACTTGTATTGACGGAGGTGCCATAGTAGTTAAAACACAGGAGGAAGTTGAAGTTCTGCACGAAATGCGACTTATCGGAATGGGCCAGCCGGCAAGTGTAATGTACGGCAATCAGAGGGCTTGGACCTACGATGTTAAACGACTGGGATTTCGTTATCACATGGCAAATCTTCATGGCGCAATTGGCTTGTCACAACTTGCTAAAATGCCAGAAATAACGCGTTCTCGGCAAATGGCCTGCCGGATGTACAACGAAATGCTTGCCGATATCCCTGAAGTGCGAACACCCCTCTCTACTTTTGAAAGCGTGACGCCATTTTTATACTATATTCGTGTGCCCGTCGAGAAGCGACAGCCCTTGCGTGATCATCTCAAGGAGCGCGGCATAGATACTGGTATCCACTGGCAACCTGGTCATTGGTTTTCATTATTGCAAGATGTCCGTCGTGGCGATATGGACGTCACTGAACGCGTCGGTAATGAAATTCTGTCGCTTCCACTCCATTCTAAGATGGAGCATGATACAGTCAAATACATAGTTAATGCTATCCATGCGTTCTTTAAAGGAAATAAGTTATGAGTACACCCAGTGTCATTCTCTTGGGATCTAAGCCAGGCTCTACCGTGGCTCTAGAAATATTGTTGCAGCGTAATTGGACCGTGCGTGCTGTGGTAGCATCAGGTCAGAATTCGCACGATTTCATCAAGGGACAAAGGCTCGGGGAGTTAGCGGCAAAACATGGCATTCCGGTGCTGAAACAAGTCGAACTGCCAGAAGAACCTGTAGATTTTGTTATCAGTTATATGTTCCGCTACATGGTCAAGCTTCCTGCGTTAAATCTTGCGACACGTGCAGCGTTGAATTTTCATGCGGGACCTCTTCCTGAATATGGTGGATGGGCATTTTATAATATAGCAATCTTAGAGAACGCACTCAGCTATGGTTGTACATGCCATCATATGGATGAGGGTTTTGATACGGGGCCTCTTTTGCAAGTCAATCGATTTCCAATTGATGCCGAGCAAGAAACTGCCTGGAGCCTTGAACGAAAAGCACAGGAAGAAATGATCCGCTTGTTCATTGATTTTTGCGATCTTGCTGAATCAGGCAGTGATTTGCCACGTATAGAACAGGAAAAAAGCCGCATGCGTTATCTCGATCAAGCGAGTTTTGAAAACTTAAAAGAAATTCCTCTTACTGCCGATGAAGAAACCATTCAACGTTACGCCCGCGCCTTTTTCTATCCGCCGTACGAATGCGCATATATGAGGATCGGAGGAACCAAGGTTGAAATATTACCGACCATAGCCAAGCAGCAATTGGCGGAAAGATTACATTATGACGACTTAAGCAAGCTACAAGATGTGGCGAAGCGTCATACTCAAAGGAAATCATATGATTGTAATTGATGGTGACACCATAACGATTCACAATGCCGAAGGACAAGACATCCGGCTTGATATTGGCACGCCTGAGGCATTTAGATTGTTAAGCAAACTCTGGTTGCGCTCCGGGTGGGATACAAAATACGTCTACAGCTTTACTTGGATGGGGCGACCCATAATCCAGTTGCCAGAGGATATGTTGCGTATTCAGGAAGTTATTTATCAAGTACAGCCTGATGTATTGATTGAAACCGGCATAGCACATGGTGGCAGTCTCATTTACTACGCAAGTCTTTTCAATGTGATAGGGAAAGGACGTGTAATAGGAGTAGACATTGAAATTCGTCCCCATAACCGCCAAGCGATTGAAGCTCATGAGATGTATAGCCGTATTTCAATGATCGAGGGCTCATCCATTGATAAAACAATTATCGGCAAGGTGCATGCGCAGGTTAAAGATGGTGAAAGAGGTTTGGTAATTCTGGATTCCAATCACACTAAAGCACATGTGTTGAGTGAAATGCGCGCTTATGCCGAATTCGTGGCAGTTGGCTCGTATATCGTTGCTTGCGATGGTATCATGCAAGAAGTTGTTGGAGCCCCTCGCACGAACCCTGAATGGGTTACCGACAACCCTCAGTCAGCGGTGAAGGAATTTTTGGCAGAACGCGATGATTTTGTTCTCGAAGAGCCGATTACCCCTTTCAATGAGGGCTTGATTACAGAACGAGTGACTTACTGGCCAAATGCGTTCTTGCGGCGAATTAAATAAGTCGGGCAGTGGTTGTAAAGATCGCGGCATCGGCTACAGGGGCGGGATCATCAGCCGTTGGGTTCTCAAAAACTGCTCCTGAAAATTGGGCTCTGTCGATCGTGGCATACCTGCTGCAAAAGAGCTTGTCCATTCGCCTCAAAGCGGCTGGGCGCGCATCGCACGAAGGGGAATAGAGCTTAAGTGCGATTGCCTTGTTCGAGTGTTAATTTATTCAACAATTATGAAATATTATGCGCGAAAATCTGCCGTAACTCCATGAAATCGGTTGGTTGGATAACCTGCAATTATAAATGAGAATATGATGACTATTGAAAAGCAGCCTTTAGTATCAATTGCAATGACTGTCTTCAACGCAAAGCCGTACCTTGCCAAAACCCTGAGTTCACTCTTGAACCAGGAATACACCAATTTTGAACTGATTATTTCCGACAACGCTTCGGAAGATGGTTCGGGCGAAATATGCCAGGAATTTGCTAACCGTGATAATCGCATAAAATATTATCGCAATACCACCAACATGGGACCTGCCAGAAACAGCTATAAAGCTGTTGATCTCTGCTCCGGCGATTTCATCATGCCGGCTGCTGACCATGATCTTTACCATCCCGCTTTTATATCCAGCCTTTTGGGTCTGCTCCAACAGGACGAATCGGTTGTGCTGGCCTACCCGCGCTCAATTTACATAGATGAAGATGATCAGGCCATAGAGCTCATGCCTGATGTCGTTGATACCAGTGGGTTGTCTACTTGTCAGAGAATCAGCAAAATTATTTGGGAATGCGGATGGATGAATATGGTTTACGGTTTATATCGCAGCACCGTATTCAAAACCGTGTGGCATACACACCCGACAATTGGACCTGACCATATAATCATCGCCAAGCTGAGTTTATTGGGCTCTATCGCGCAGTTCAATGAGCCGCTTTTCTTTCGCCGTCGTAATAGGCCGGTTGAAGATACTCAAGAATGTACCCAACGTCAGGCGGCATGGTTTGTCAACTCAAACTATGAGGCGCTTATTCCATGGACGAGAATGGCGTATGAACACCTCAAGGTTATTGCGGAATCAAAACTGGAGGATAGGGATAAAGAATTTCTTTACGAAGATGTGCGAAAATGTTTTCCCACGCGATTTGGGCAGCACATGCGGAAAGAAGTCAAGCAATTGCTTACAGAAGGTCCAGAAATTCTTGCAAGTGCTCGATCGTTTCCAACGTCGTTTGACGTTATCAAGAGTGAAATCGCCAGAGTTGCGTACATATGCAGTTTTTTTTATCCAGGCATGACGGAACTGGATGCTTTGATCGCTGGCAGTATTTCTGGCCGACTCGATGACCGAACGAAACAATTCGATGTTAAAAGACAATTTCCCGCACAACCGTCAGAATTCGTCTCTGTAGTTATACCAGCCTACAATAGAGCGGACATCCTCACCCGTGCCGTCATAAGCGTCCTGAATCAGACATACCCGGTACATGAAGTTATTATTGCCGACGATGGTTCCACTGATGATACAGAGGCGGTGGTTCGGTCATTGATGCGTGAAGATAACCGAGTCCGTTTCATCCCTAAATTAGCTTCGGACACCAAAGGGGCTCAAGCGGCCCGCAACAGGGGGATCAAGGCCGCTACGGGAGAATGGATAGCCTTTCTGGACTCAGATGATGAGTTTCTTCCGGATAAAATCGCAAAACAACTTGCAGTGGCATTATCAGAAAACGTTCCGGTTGTTCATTGTGAGTGCATTCTCCATGATGTGACAACAGGCACCCGCACACTACGTAATACGCCGGCTCTGCAGGGCAATTGTCATGCATCGGTGCTCAGTGGTGATAGCCCGACATTTCCGGGCATGTTAGTGAAGAAAAGCTGCCTGGCGGAAATTGGTTTCCTTGATGAGCATGTCGTGTCATATCAGGAATGGGAGACAGCCATCAGGCTTTCCGCCCTGTTCCCTTTCGGCTTTGTTGCTGAACCGTTGTTTATTTATAACATTGGCGATAGTAATGCCATTTCCGCCAAACCCCACAAGCGCACTGCCGAAGGGTGGTCGTACATAGTTGAAAAGCATGCACTGGATGTGAGCAGAGTTGCCGGTAAGAATGCCTTGGCCCGGCTTTACAAACTGGGGGCAGGAGCGTGGCGTAGGGCCGAAATGCCTGTAAAAGCTAGTTTGTTTGAAGCAAAATCAAATATGTTGCTCGAAAGGAATTAAGTATATGATCTCCGATAAAGAACTTAATTATTTGATTGTTGGAGATAACCTTGATAACTATCTGGCAAAATGCCATGAGGCGTTTCGTACTGGTTTAAGGACCGTTTTGGGGGCAGAGTGTTTTGGCGCCGGGTATCCTTTTTACGATGGCAGCATACATGATTATGGCGAGATAATACGACTTGCAGAAAAACGGTGGAAAACCCCTGACGTTGTTATTGCAGATTATTCACTTGATAATGGTAATTTGATATTTACGTTTCAACACATTAAGGATATCAACGCACGTAAAGTAATATTACTAGCTGACTTTTGGCAAGTAATGGATGATATCGCTCGGGATAACTTTATAACTAGTGTTATGGCTAATGGCATAGATTATATTATGTCATATTTTCCCCACCCATTGACGATATTCAAAGGCACAGCGCTGGATGGACGTATTCTTTATACCCCACCATGTATTGATCCACTTTATTTCAATAACTGGCATAAGGACAAAAAATACGATGTGGGGTTTCTTGCAGCAAACACATTGAATTATAGCAGCTTTTATCCCGAGCGCTATGAAATCCATAAGAAGTTGCAGGCACATGCAGGCATCAGTTATCTCTGGGCAGAGCATCCGGGATGGGAGCGTCGCGATGCTTTCCACCCTCTTGTCGGTAAAGGATTCTCAGAGCAGATCAACTCGTGTCGCTTGTTCATCAACACATCGGGAAGGTTGAGGCATCCCAACCCGAAATATGTCGAAATCATGGCATCAAAAACGGTTATGCTTGCGGAGGAACCATATGATGAAGGGAGACTTGGTCTTAAGGATGGCTATAATTATGTAAAAATCACTGTTGACGATGTAATTGAAAAAGTGGACTTTTATCTGTCGCGCCCTGATTTGTGTGAACAGATAGCAACTAATGCATATGAAACTGCGATGCAGAAACATTCCTGCTTTGTGCGGGCTGCTGAATTCGATATTGCGCTGAAAGGACTTGCTTCGGTTACACCCCTAGCCCGCAGTGTCATCCCCCTTGATTCTGGATTCAAAGCCACAGAATATCTGAAGAATCCAACACGTCCCTCCCCTTTACCTCTCCCTACTCCACTGTTATGCGATGCGAACCAAGTTGAGGCTATTTCGTTGCCTCCAACCATGTCCAAGATGCCGATATCATCCTCGCCTCAATTTACGCTATATCGGTTGGTTCGGCATCTAAAGCCTTCCAGGATCTTGGAGATCGGCACCCAGGAGGGAGCCTCTGCTGTTGCAATGGCTATTGCAATGGCACATAACGGTACGCCCGTTGATATCACCTGTATTGATCCGTTTCTCCCTTGTGGTGACAATTATGGTGACGAGACGTTTCAGGCATTTAGTAAGAATATCGGAAGTACCGGTCTTGCAAATGGCATTCGCTTGCTCAAGAGTTTTTCCGGTTTGGCCCTCGGCCTACTAAAAGAACATAACGAAGCATTCGATCTTATTTTGGTCGATGGCAGCCACAAATACGAGGATGTAAAATCTGACTTTACTCTGTCGTTGCCTTTAATCCGGGGGGGCGGCTACATTTGGCTCCATGATTACATATATTATGAGCCAGTTCGGAGAGCATGTGATGAAGTTGTCGTCCAGCATGGGATGCCATTTTTTATTAATGACCTTCAAAGAAACTATCGCAATGATCTGTGTGGCTGGATGATTGTCAGGCCTAAATCTTAGGTTGACCGGGTGTACTTATGAAAGTTCGTATTGTCTGTTACGAAGATGTGGATGCCTGGATTCTCGGCAAGTTCGCCTTGAAGCTTCAGGAAAACCTCCAGGTACTCGGTGCGGAGGTTGATATCGCCAAACAGCCGGATCTATCGGCAGATATAAATCACCATATCATATATTACGATTACAATGGCGAGCGTTCCACCATTGACACGGTAATGATCACCCACATAGACACCGACTGGAAACTGGAGCGGATCCTTAGACAGTTGCAGGTGGCGGAGATGGGTATCTGCATGTCGTCGGACACGGTCAACAAACTTGCTGCAAGAGGGGTGCCCCGCGAAAAATTATGCCATGTACTCCCTGCCCATGATGAAATATTTAAACCCCGGCCATTACAGATCGGCATAACGAGTAGAATTTATAACGATAATCGTAAACGTGAATATTTGCTGCTCCAACTGTCAGAAAAAATTTCTCCCGAGGATTTTGCCTTCAAGATAATGGGGGCTGGATGGGATGACATTGTTGCTGCTCTGAGGTCACGAGGATTTACCGTAGAGTATGTCGGCAGGTTTGATTACGAACAATATAGGCGTCTTGTGCCGACCTTTGATTATTATCTGTATCTCGGCCTTGACGAAGGGGCCATGGGGTTCATCGACGCACTTGCCGCAGGCATTCCGACTATTGTTACCCCCCAGGGGTATCATCTGGATGCCCAGGGCGGCATAAGTCATCCTTTTGTGACACTGGACGAGTTGGTGGCAGTATTCAGAGAAATTGCGCAAGGGCGTCGGAGGTTGGTGAATTCCGTTTCCGGGTGGACGTGGCAACAATATGCCGAGAAGCATTTAGCGATTTGGAACAACCTCCTGGATTCAGCTGCTCGGACTTCGCCCGTAGTGTCTGCTCCTATCGGAACCCTGGCAACGACACGTCATGAAAATCAGGGTGTGCAACTAAAAATATTAGTATGTTATGACGAAGTAGGCTGGGCATGGTGGCATCGCGCCCATAATGTTAAGCGACATGTGTCACCAAAGATAGCAATAGATATTCTTAAAATTTCCGAGCCATTCAAGCATGAGAAGTATGATTTTATCCTCCTTTTTGAATCGTATCTGTACCGAAAAATTTCCCATGTGCCACAACATAAAGTAATACTCGGTTCGAGTACGTTAATGTCACTGCCCAGTGCTGTTGAGGTTTACCGTGCGGGTCATTTCGCCGGTTTTATCGTTAACAATCTTGAAGCCTTTCGACTCGTAGGCCAGCTGCCTAATGTGTTCTGTTGCCAGAATGGTGTCGACGAAGGCCTTTTTTATTTCAAATATCCCCGCGCTAGCGAGTTGACAGCTTGCTGGGTCGGCAACAATCGTTCCATGAATAATAAGGGCATTGATCTTATTAAAGATGCCTGTGACCGTGCTGGGGTGAAACTGTTGCTTGTTGACCAATCGGTGAATGTTTATGCAGGTAACCTTCTTTCGCAGGAACAACTCCGTGATCAAATATACCATAATGCCGATTTTTATATCTGTGCATCGGAAATGGAGGGTACGCCTAACCCCGCTCTGGAATCGTTGGCCTGTGGATTACCGGTAATATCAACACGCGTCGGAAATATGCCTGAAATCATAGTTGACGGCTACAACGGTTTCCTGGTCGATAGATCCGTCAATGATTTAGTTGCGGCTATTGAGCGAATTAGGAATAGCAGCCTTCCCTCAATGAGCATTAATGCCAGAGCATCTATTGAACAGGGTTGGAGTTGGAAAAACCAGGCAGCCAGATATGAAAGAATGTTTTTTGCCCTAGCGGATAAACCAATGGGTTCTGGTGATTACAACAGTTTAAGTGAGTACAAAAACAACGTAGCTGCTGCCAGAGATAATCTGCAGAGAAATAGGGGAAATTATATCTCGTCTTCTGAATTAAAGAAGCTTCTCCTCTCTCCAGTTCGGTTGGTGCGTAATGTTAGCAACGAAGCTGGCGAACTCCCGGTGATTTCAATAGTAATTCCATTCTTTCAACAGCTTGACACGGTTGAGGAAACGCTGGCTTCTATTTGTCAACAAACCTTCAGGGATTTTGAAGTTGTTTTTATTAATGATGGAGACAGTGAAGAGGTTGTCCAAACACTCGGGAAGTTTTCGGATATTCATCATGATGTTACCATCAAGTATTACTGGAAAGAAAATTCTGGCCTTGCTGGCGCCCGAAATTTTGGTGTCAGTAAAGCCAGAGGCAAATATATCCTTCCGCTAGACTCTGATGATATGATTGCCTCCATATTTCTGGAGGAAACAGTTGACATTCTTGAGACCCATCCAGCGATTGATTTTGTGTACACAGAGGCCTTGTTCTGGGGAGCAAAAAACGAAATCTGGGCAACGACAGATTTTGAACCGGAACTGTTGCTGCAACGTAATCTGATGACTTGTACCACGCTCTATCGCAGAGAAATGTGGGAGAAAATTGGTGGATACAGCACCAACATGAAGCATGGTTATGAAGACTGGGACTTCTGGATCAGTGCTGTTGAAAAAGGGTTCAGGGGTACCAATATCCATCTGCCGTTATTCATATACAGGCGTAAAGCCAATTCAATGTTGGAACGGCGAAATGAATATGATCTATTGGCTAAAACCCAAATTATTGAAAACCACCCAGCACTCTACCGATTAATTACAACGCAGACAGTGGATATGCTGAAACATGCCATTGGTATCATACCACACGAATGCATAAACCCGAATATTGCCACATCACCTCCATCGTTAAATCGCACTATTACGGAGAAAATCCCTACTGGATTATTAAAAATTCTCTTTATCTGCCATGACTTCCCCCCTTACCGCTACGCCGGAGCACAACTATATGCTCTAAACCTGGCCAAAGAGATCAACAAAACAGGTCTGGCAAAGATAGATATTCTTCACCCAGTCTTTCGTGAAGGATACGACCGTTTCGAGATATTAGAGGCGGAGTTTGAGGGGCTCAAGATTTTTAGATTGAGCAAGGATATCACGGTCGGCTTTGAGAACAGTGTCAGGCATCCGGAAGTTGAAAGGCTACTGGACCGATTTTTGTCAGACCATGCCTACGATTGCATTCATATCCATGGCTTGGGGCAACTTTCTGCCAGGCCGATAGAAGTCGCAAAACGTCACGGCATACCAACCATCATGACGCTTCATGATTATTGGCTGTTGTGTGCCTTCTGGCATTTGACGACCCCTGACCAGAAGTTGTGCTCTGGGCCTGAATCTCCTGATAAATGTTCCCAATGCTTTCTGAAGTATCACCAATTCAATAATCCACCGGAAAATCTTCCGGTAGTTACATTGGATTTCATGCATGAGCGCATCAAAGTTTTCCATGATTTATTTGCCAAACTGGATTGCACTTTTGCGCCAAGCCGTTACCTGGCAGGAATTTTCGCTAAATTTGGTTTCAAGGGGATTCAGGTGAATCCACTTGGTATGCCGGCAATGCTGCCTGAAACCAAGGTGCCGCACAGAGGTATGGTTTTCGGTTTTGTCGGACAAATCATTACCCGCAAGGGGATAGAAGTGCTTTTGACAGCCTTTTCCAGAATCAAATCTGCAGAGGTTTCGCTTGAAATATGGGGGAGATCTGATAGTCAAGCATACCTAGATAGCGTAGTGGAATGCTGTGAAGGGTTGACCAATGTCAGTTACAAGGGCAGCTACACGCCTGAGCAGCTTCCTGGCATCTTTGCAGGCATTGATGTGGCTGTTGTGCCGTCACTGATGGAGAATTACCCGCTGGTTGTGCAGGAAGCATTCATGAACGGAACTCCGGTAGTGGCCAGTACTGCCGGTGGAATCCCTGAAGTGGTGCTTAATAACCACAACGGCCTTCTTTTTGAGGTTGGTAACGCATCGGATTTGGAAGAAAAATTATGTCATCTGATTGCCAATCCTACCAAGATTGCCGAGTACAAAAAAAATATCGCAAATCCAAAGACCATCTTTGACGATGCAAATTTCTATGCAGGCATTTATAAGCAATTAACAGTCAGTCAGATGCCCACTAAAGTACTCACAGCATCGAACACCCGCATTCTCTTCTACTTTTTCAAAAACGTTCATATCCCGATCCTCAAGCCGATCTACGAGGTTTGCAAACGGCTGTATCCCGAGGCGGAGATCGGCTTTGCCTGCATGCCTCATGCGCCGGAGATGCGGGCCGGTTTCCTGCCGGAAGAACTGCAACTGATCCATGCCATCGGAGAGAAGGTCTACCAGACTCCGCAGGAATTTCATCCCGACATTACCTTCATTGCCGACTCGGTCTACCCCTGGGTGCAGGGGTGCGGCAAGCTGGTCCATGTGGGGCATGGCGTGCTCTCCAAGGGGCAATATTATACCAATACCGAGATCGCCCGCCGGGAACAGGAGGCCGATCTGGTCTGCGTACCCGGTTTCCACCATGCGGCAGTGATGAAGGGGGTCATTTCGAAACCGGTGATCGCCACCGGCATGGCCAAGCTCGATCCGCTCTTCTCCGGGAAAATAACTCGTGAGTCCGCCTTGGATCAATTGTGCCTTCCGAGTGGTTTCCGCTACATCCTCTTTTCGCCTACTTTCAATGACGAGTTGTCGGCCATTCCCTTTGTAATGGATGATATCCACAGGGTATTGCCGGATGGACAAACTGTGCTGCTCATTAAGCTGCATGGCAGCACAAAGGCGGAATACAAGCAGATGTACCGGGCTCTTGCCAAGAGCCACCCGCGGGTCTACTTCTGCGATAATCTTGATATTACACCGTTTCTTGCCATTGCCGATGTGATGATTTCGGATGTTTCTTCATCCATGATGGAGTTTGCCGCCCTGGACAAGCCGGTGGTGTTGTTCAACAACCCCAACTGGACGAGCTATCCCAATTACAACCCAACAGACATAGAATTCACCTGGCGCAATATCGGAATACAGGTAAACAATCTGGAAGAGATGCGTCAGGCCGTATACCGTTCGCTGGAGCAACCGGCCGAATTTTCGGAGACACGGCGGGCCTATACCGACATGCTCTTTGCCAATAAAAGAAACGGAGACGGTGCTGAACGGATTGTGACAGTGGCCATGGCCATGTTCAGGCCATCATAGGCGGCATTTTCGGCAAGGAATGAATAATCTATGAATCTGTCTGGATTGAAATACCTCGTGGTCGGCTCCGGTTTCTTCGGGGCCGTCATTGCGGAACGGATCGCCAACGACCTGGGTGAGCGGGTGGTGGTGCTGGAGCAGCGCGATCATATCGGCGGCAACAGTTATTCTGCTCCGGACGAGGCGACCGGCATAGACTGCCATGTATATGGCTCCCACATTTTCCATACGAAAAGCAGCAAGGTGTGGGACTATATCAACAATTTCTGCTCATTCAACTCGTACCGTCACAAGGTGTTGACCAATCATCGCGGCGTTGTTTACCAGATGCCAGTTAATCTTGATACGATCAACCGCTTTTTCGGCACAGTATTTTCTCCTGGTGAAGCACGGGCTTTTGTCGATGAGGAAATGAGGCGCGAATGCTTTGCTGAACCGTGCAACTTGGAAGAGAAGGCTGTTTCATTGGTTGGGCGGCGCCTGTACGAAGCCTTTATCAAAGGGTATACCGCCAAACAGTGGCAGACCGATCCGAAATTGCTGCCGGCCGGCATTATTTCCCGGCTTCCGTTTCGCTTCAGCTACAAGATTGACTATTTTGATGATCCCTGGCAGGGCATCCCGCTTGATGGGTATGGCGCCCTGTTCGGTCGTCTGTTTGCTGATCCGAAGATCGAGGTGCTGCTGAACACGGACTATTTCGCCCTGCGGGATCAGATACCTGCCGATTGCATGGTGATTTATACCGGCCCCATAGATCGCTTTTTCGATTATCGCCTCGGCATGCTGGGTTGGCGCAGCCTGCGCTTTGAAAAAGAGGTGCTGCCTGTTGGAGATTTCCAGGGGACCACGGTTATGAATTATGCCGACGAGGAAGTTCCTTTTACCCGAATCCACGAGTTTCGCCATTATCATGACGAGCGGCAGTACCCCGTTGACCAGACCGTGATCTACCGGGAATACTCATTGACGGGATCGCGGGACACTGACCCGTATTATCCGATCAATACGGCCCAGGATCGCGCTACTTATGAACAGTATTGCCGGTTGGCAGAGCAGGTGCCGAAGATCCTGTTCGGCGGCCGTTTGGGGACGTACAGCTATCTGGACATGGACAAGGTGATAGAGCAGGCTTTGCAGATTTATGAAACGAAAATAAGGGGTACCAGGCTATGACCATACACGTAATCGGCGCTGGCAACTGGGGCACTACCCTGGCCAAGCTTTTTGCCGGAACAAACCGGGTCAGTCTCTGTACACATTCCCACGAGCACGCGTCTGAAATCAATACACAGCGGGAGAACCAACGTTACCTGCCCGGAATCCAGTTGCCGGGTTCCTTGACCGCTGTTGCCCTGGCGGATGAGGTGTTTGATGCGGATGACGTGGTCGTGCTGGCGGTCCCATCCCGGGTCCTGCCGGAGGTTTCACGGCAATTGCGCATGGCTGTTGTTGGCTTGCCCTTGATCTGCGCCACTAAGGGGTTTCAGCACGCCTCCTTCAAGACCATGGGGCAGTTGGTCCGGGAGATGATCCCGGAGTCGCCGCTGATCGTTCTCTCCGGCCCGAACATCGCCCGGGAACTGGCGTCGGGCCTGCCCAGCAAGGCGGTCCTCGCTTCCCATGACCTGACCGCCTTGACCCGGGTGGCCCGGACCCTGCGCAACGACACCCTGGTATTCGAGCTTTCCCGTGACGTGGACGGGGTTGAGCTGTGCGCGGCCCTGAAGGGCGTGATTGCCGTGGGGGTGGGGATTGCCGATGGCCTGGCCCTGGGGGACAACATGACGGCCCTGCTGATGACCTATGGCCTGCGGGAGTTCGTGGAGATTGCCGAATTCCTGGAGATCCGCCACAAGACGATTTATGGTATTGCCGGCCTGGGCGATCTGATCACCACCTGCATCAGCCCCAACAGTCGCAACCGGCGTTTTGGCCGGCTGCTGGGTCAGGGAATCGGCACGAAAGAGGCCTTGAACCAGGTTGGAATGGTGGTTGAAGGGGTGCAGATGGCCCGCACCATTGTGGAAATGGGGGATTTGAATATTTCCATCCCGCTCTTCACTATGATCGCCCGTGCGATCTTCGAAGAGGGGATCCCGTTGCGGGACGAATTCGTGAACTGTCTTATTCACTCACGCTGATACTTACCAAACAGCGGACAGGAGAACCATGAAAGCGATAATTCTGGTGGCCGGCAAGGGTTCGCGCCTGGCCCCTTATACCGATGATCGCCCCAAATGCCTGATCGAAGTTGGCGGCCGCGCCATTCTCGACCATCAATTGGATGCCCTGGCAGCAGCCGGTGTTCAAGAGGTGGTGCTGGTGGTGGGATGCATGCAGGATTTGGTTCGAAAACATCTCTCCTCACGGATGGAGTTCCGTTTTACCTATATCGTCAACGAGCAGTACGCAGATACCAATACCGCCTATTCGCTCTGGCTGGCCCGCTGGGAAATGACGGATGACTTCATCTACCTGAACGGCGATGTCCTAATCCATCCCGAGGTGATCCGCAGGCTGGCGGGGGCATTGGCTTCCGAAGCGCTGGCGGTTGAGCGCAAACCATGCGGCGATGAAGAGGTCAAGGCGGTAATTGACGGCTGCCGGATCATGGCCCTTAGCAAGACGGTTCCGCCTGCAGATGCCTATGGGGAATTTATCGGCATTGCCCGCTTTTCACGGAAATTCGGTCCTGTCTTCCGTGCTTCCCTTGAGGAGGTCATCGAGCGCGATCACCTGCTGAAGGTCTATTTCGAGCTGGCACTGGAGCGGTTACTGGCTGATCATGAGTTGACAGCGATTGACATCAGTGACCTACCCACCATTGAGATCGATTTTCCAGAGGATTTGCAACGGGCAGAACAAGAGATCCTGCCGCGGATGATCACCAACGGCGCGGCAAAAGCAAGGATACTGTTTTACATCGAACGCAATCTGCATGTTCCTTTTCTGGAGCCGATCTTTGATGCGTTTGCCGCCTTGGACAACTATGAACTGGCCTGGTGCACAGTACCATACCTGGAGCCTGCCGAAGGGCGTACCGGCATGGGACTTGAGCCGCAGGAAATACAACGGCTGGGAGGTAAAGGGCGTTTCATCGGCGATATTGCGGCGTATGGGCCTGACATCACCATTTGCGCCGATGCCTGCACCCACCTGAAGGGGTGCGGAAAGCTGGTATTTGTGGGGCACGGCATGATCAGCAAGGGTGGCTTTTATACCGACTCTGCCCTGGTGCGTCGTGAAAACCGGGCCGATCTGATCTGTGTGCCGGGTCTCCGTCATAGGGAAATCCTGCTCCGCAATGTGTTTTCGCCCATCACGGTAACCGGCTTCGTTAAGTCCGATACGCTGCACGGTTCTGGAGCGATCGGGATCTGCTCCGAGTTTCTTTATC
>MTLD01002193.1_pt1 | contig 25459 bp, 20 predicted proteins | sample 1982471 | NCBI WGS metagenome assembly MTLD01 (sample SAMN05712604, study PRJNA340218) | biofilm metagenome | isolation source: sample SPM anode biofilm adapted to -50 mV | place: USA | collected 2012-02-03 | reverse complement strand
TCTCATCGAGACAGCCGGGTCGCCGAAATATCTCAAGATATTCCGGTCCCGGCTTTTTTTGTGTCCGTTGACTGAACATCGAACTTATGGGAGGTGCCGCATGATGAAAATGAGCAAAATCCTGGTCTGTCTGTTGTTGATGAGCACGATTGCCGGAGTTTCGGGCTGCAAAAAAGAGGGGCCGGCGGAACGCGCGGGCAAGGAGATCGACAAGTCGGTTGAAAAAGCCGGCAAGGAGATAGACAAAGCCGGAGCCAAGCTGAACGACGTGATCAACGAAATGAAAAAGTGATGCCTTCTCTGAATCGTGGGCATGAAAGGTCGCAACTATGAGTCTTGTAGGCAATATAGAGGATCTGGGACTCGGCGAGATCATGCAGATCGTCAGCTTGAGCCGAAAATCAGGCGTGCTGTCACTGAAAAGTCTGGGGCGCGAGGCGAGCATCATTTTCCAGAATGGCTACGTCACCAGGGCGAGTTCAACCGTGTTTCGACAAAACATGGGAGAGCTGCTGATCCGCAAGAGCGTCATCGACCGCAGCACCCTGAACCTCGCTCTGAGCGCCCAGGCGGATGAAGGGTACCGGCGGCTTCTTGGCTCGATCATGGTCGAGCGCTTCGGGGTCAGCGCCGACGCGATCGAGACCGTGGTGCGCGAGCAGATCGAGAAGGTGGTCTATTCTCTTTTCGCCTGGACCAAAGGGACCTTCGAGTTCGAGATGCAGGAGGTCACGGAAGGAGTCGCCGTAAAGCTGGATCCCGGGCAGTTTCTGCTGATGCAGGGGCTGAACCCGCAGTTTCTTGCCATGGAGGGATCGCGGATCCTCGATGAAAAACGTCACCGCGGCGAGCTGTTCGAAGAGCCGGAGCAAACTGCCGCGCCAAAGGGGGATGGCAATCCCACCATGGAGCAGCCAGCCATCCCGGCAGCACCGGAACCGTCGTCCCTGACCTTGGAAGAAGGGGCACCTCCACCGGAGATGGTTGAGATAACAGCCTGGCTCGTGATGGCGGTCGGCGCGGCCGCTCTTTTCTATGGAATCACGGGGCTCATGAAGTACTACGGTACCGATTGGCAGGCGGTACTGTCGGAGCCGTATCTGGTCCCGGTGTCGAAGCTCTCCGTGTTCTTCGATCTCGGTTTCATCCCGTGGATCGTGACCGTCGCAGGCATACATCAGATCTGGGCCGCCTACCAGTTCTGGAAGCTCAGGAAGGGGGGCTTGCGAAGGTTGATCGAGGGGGCCTGGTCGGGTATCGCGGTCGTGCTTATCTACGAAGTCTTCCAATTCCTCCAGTGGGTGAAACTCGCCTCCAGTCACGCGGCCCTTTCTTATTACGCCGTCGGCGTCGTCGGTCTGATCTTCGGGGCCGCCCTGTTGTCTGCGCCCTTTGCCGGGCTCCTTCTCTGCCTAAGAAGCGAATGGATGTTGCGCGAGCTGAGAAAGGTTTACCTCTTGCCTGTAGCTGCAACCGAAGGGGGGGGAGGGCAGGGCAGGAACTTCTTCAGGACGATCACGGAACTGCGACACGGTGTCTTCAAGAAAGCCGGCTTGCGGTGATGGTGGTGTGGCTGCTTTGACGGACTGTGGTGGCTTGGTAAGATCTCGGAGGCTGCAGGGAAACTCCGGGAGGTCCACATGGAAAAGCGAGGGGCAACGCAAACGGTGCTTGCCTGGCTTCTGGGAGCGAGAGGGCGGGCATGGCTGGTCGTTCTGCTTGTTCCGTTTGTGTCGGCGCTCGCCGGATGCGCCGCCGGCAAGAAATGGAACTACCTCCCTGCGACGCGGGGCGAGGAACGCTCGATATACGTGGTAGCGCACGGATGGCACGCGGGGATCGCGCTGTCGAGCGAGGACCTGGGGGGCGAGCTGGGGTTCGTGAGGGAATACCTTCGACCGGGGCGCTACTACGAGTTCGGCTGGGGCGAGGCGGATTTCTACCAGGCCGACAAGGTGACACCTGCCATCTTCTTGAAGGCGGTGTTCTGGAGAAATCCGAGCGTCATGCACGTCTTCTCCATGCCGGCCACCCCGCCGGAGCAGTATAGAGGAGGCGAAGTGGTCGAGCTCAAGCTTTCGGAAGCGGGATTGAAACACCTGAAGGATAAGTTGCGAACCAGTTTCAAACTCGACGCGGCAGGTCGTCCCTACCCCCTGAAGGTGGCGCCGCAAGGCGAAGACAGGTTTTTCAAGGCGGAAGGGTATTACTTCATCGCCCACACGTGCAACACCTGGACGGCAAGGGTGCTGGAAAGTGGAGGAGTGCCCATGGACACCGTCTTCACCCTGCGCTCGGCAAGCGTGATGCGACAGGTAAAAAAAGCCAGGGAGGAGTACCGGCGTTTGCGCTCCTTTGACAGACACATTCCTTCTACGTCAGGCTCTGCCTCTTCTCCGCTTTTGGATGCGCATCCGTCCCAATAGCTACAGTAGCCCCACCGTTAGATTCCCGCCATATGAAGATGTGACAACTGGTAATTGTGTATTCGGATTGTCACGTTCAGAGACTGGTTGATTTCTGCTAAGCTAACACAGCATTTTGCCGATGTTTATAGTAAATACCTGCGCGCTGAGAGATGTCACATGATTCGTTTTTCCACGCTTTCCACCCGTTTTCTGCTGCTGCTCATCACCTTCGTCGTTGCCCTGCCGGCTGCGGGCGTCATCATTTACTCCGGGATACAGTTCCGCAATGCCATGATGGATGACGCCCTCAAGGAGACGGTGCGGCTAACCGAACGGATCGGTGCAGAGCAGCGTAACCTCGTCGTGGCGGCTGAGCAGGTGATGACATCTCTGGCGCAGCTCCCGGAGGTGAAGGCGCGCGACGCGGCCCGGGTGGAGCCCATCCTCAAAGAGCTGCGCAAGCTGAACCCGATGTACGGCAACATCACGATCGCGGATCGGGAGGGACGGGTCTGGGCCACTGCGATTCCGTTGCGTCACCAGATGGTCATCAGCGACCGGCGTTTCTTCAAGGGAGCCCTGCAACGCGGCAAACTTTCCTCAGGCGAGTACATCGTCAGCAGGATAACGACGAAACCCGTCTTCAACTTGGGATACCCCCTCAAGAACGACCGCGGGGCGGTCACAGGCGTAATCGGTGTCACCCTCAACATAGAAAACTACCGCGCCCTGTTGCAGCGCATGCGTCTCCCGGCAGGTGCCAGCTTCGTGATACTGGACCACAAGGGGGTCATCCTGGCCAGGGGGATCGCTCCGGAGCAGTACGTGGGTAAACCCTACCCGGTGGAAGCATTCAGGCAAATGCTGGAAGGACCTGATCATGGCACCCATGTCAGGGCCGGGCTTCAAGGGGACAAGCGGATCATCTCGTACATCAAACTGCGGCTTCCTGACGAAGATGTCCCCTACATGTACGTGACATCCGGCATCCCCGTCGAGGCCGCCACGCGTAACGCGACCCGCTCGCTCGCCTACAGCATGACTTTGTTGTCGTCTTTTCTGCTGCTTGCGTGTTTCGCCGCCATCTTCATAGGCAGGCGCTGTATAGGCGACCGGATCAGGATTCTCGAGGACGCCTCACGGCGGCTTGCAGATGGGGAGGCGGGGATGAAGGTGTCCGACCTGGTGCAGGGGGGGGAACTTGGCGAACTGGCCCGCACCTTCGACGCCATGGCGGAACAACTGCGTGCCAGGGAGGATGCACTCGCGCGCAGTGAGACTTTCATGAACACCATCATCGAAACGGAACCCGAATGCGTCAAGATGCTCGACTCGGAGGGGCGTTTGCAGATGATGAACCGCGCCGGTCTGAACATGATCGACGCCGACTCCTTCGCGCAGGTACAGGGGAAGTGCGTTTTCGACAGAATCACCCCTGAATTCAAGGAGGCTTTCAAGGAACTTACCCGTAACGTGTTCCGCGGCATCCCGGGCAACCTTGTCTTCCAGACCTCCGGGCTCAAGGGAAGGCGCGTCTGGCTCGATACCCATGCGGTCCCCTTCCGCAACGACCGCGGTGAAATCGTGTCGCTGCTCGGCATCACCAGGGACATCACAGAGCACATGAAGAGCGAGGAACAGCGCCAGGAGACGTTACTGCTGTTCGAATCGCTCATGCAGTACTCTCCCATGGGGATACGCATCTTTGACGGTGAATCCGGCAAGTGCATCCTCCTGAACCAGGCTACCGCTGATATTGCGGGCGGTGATGTGGAGCAGATGCAGCAGCAGAATTTCCGCATCTTGCAGTCCTGGCGGGAAAGCGGCTTGCTGGAGGCGGCCGAAACGGTCTTGGGCGACGGCATCGCGCGCGTTCACGAGGTGGAGCTGCATACGAGCTTCGGCAAGGACATCGCCATGTCGTACGTGCTTTCCCGGCTCATGATCAAGGACAAGAAGCATCTCCTCGTGGTCGGGCGCGATGTGACCGATGAAAGGCGGCTGACCGAGGACAAGAAAAGGATGGAAGCCCAGATGCTGCACGTCCAGAAACTGGAGAGCCTGGGAGTTCTGGCGGGGGGGATTGCTCACGACTTCAACAACATCCTGATGGCGATCATGGGTAACGCCGAACTGGCTCTGCTCAGGCTTCCCCCGGAGTCTCCCGTGCGGGGGAATCTGCAGAACATAGAAAAATCGTCGCAGCGGGCGGCCGATCTGGCCCAGCAGATGTTGGCGTATTCAGGAAAGGGGAGCTTCCTCATCGAGGAGGTCAACGTCAACGCTCTCGTCGAGGAAATGAGGCACATGCTGGACGTCTCGATTTCGAAAAAGGTGGAGATGCACCTTGAGCTCGCCGAGGATCTCCCCCTGGTCGAAGTCGATGCGACCCAGATCCGCCAGGTGGTCATGAACCTCGTCATCAATGCCTCGGAAGCGATCGGCGACAACAGCGGCGTAATCTCGATCAGGACCGGTGCGCGACGGTGCGACGCCGCAACGCTCTCGCAGCTGTGGCTAAACGACAGGCTCCAGGAGGGGATGTACGTGTACCTCGAGGTTTCCGACAACGGTTGCGGCATGGCCCCCGAGACCGTCGCGAGGATCTTCGATCCCTTTTTCACCACCAAGTTCACCGGGCGCGGCCTCGGCATGGCTGCGGTCCTCGGCATCGTGCGTGGGCACAACGGGACCATACAGGTGCGCAGCACGCAGGGCGAAGGTTCCAGCTTCACCGTCTTCATCCCGGCCGTCTCGGGCGATGCCCGGCCGCAGACACACGCGCAGGAAGCGGTGCCGGCACCGACCGGTACCGGTACCGTTCTACTGGTAGACGACGAGGAGACCATCCGCAGTCTCGGGACGGAGATGCTGGAAACCTTGGGCTACCGCGTGTTGACCGCGGAGGACGGGGCTGCCGCCATCGATATCTTCAAGCGCCACAGGGACGATATCGCCTGCGTCATCCTTGATCTGACCATGCCGCATATGGACGGGGAGCAGGCGCTGCGCGAGCTGCGCGCCCTCGATCCGGGGGTGCAGGTCCTTCTCTCCAGCGGCTTCAGCGAACAGGAAATCACCCAGAGGTTCACCGGCTGGGGGTTGACGGGGTTCATCCAGAAACCCTACCGCCTCACCGATCTGAGCCGAAAGCTCCAGCTGGTCCACGACAAGGGAAGAGCCGATACCTGAGACAGGCTGTTTCCCGTTTTGGCTCAGCGCTTCGCCGCGCAGCCGCGATAGGTGTACCCGGCAATCCTTGGTACGCCCCCCATGTAATCCTCGTTCATCTCCAGGATGTTGAAGCCTCCGGTCTCGAGCAGCGTCGGGATGGGGCGGTCCAGGTGGCATCCGCCGGCCGCGTGTTTCCACCATGGTGTGATCCGTTTCTGCCACTTAAGGATCGATGCGTCCGGCGCCGCTCCGTGTTCGCAGAACAAGAGCGTACCGTGCGCCTTGAGCACGCGCCGCATCTCGGCCAGCGCTCCCTGCCAGTCCGCGATGCTGCAGAGGGTGAAGGTGAGCAGTACCGTGTCCACGGTCTCGTCTTCAAGCGGAATCCGCGCCGCCGGCAGATCCAGCCACTCCACCTGCATCCCGCTGCGTTTGACGTTGTCCGCAGCCGCCCTGCGCATCCCAGGGGACGGCTCCAGCCCCCAGACGCGGGTGACCTTCTCTTTGTCGTAAAACGGCAGGTTCAGCGCCGTTCCCATGCCCACTTCCAGAACGCTGCCTTGCGCCTGCGGAACGATCAGCGCCCGTTGGCGTGCCAGCGGCTTCATACCGCAGACGCAGTTGGTCAGATGTGGCAGGCAGTACTCGTTGTATATGTCCATCTTTTTGTTCCCTTACGATCTCTCTCGGTTCATGGGTTATGGCTGCATAACCTGATGCACCTAAAAATGCAAGACATTGTCACGTGAAGCTTGCCTTTTCCTCCTAGTGGTCAGCGTAAAAGCCCAATCTTTTAGTCGAAGGTAAAAGAGGATCATCCCGAAATGGGCGCGCGCTTTTGTCTATACGAGTATCCATATGGTGAGCGGGAGCGTGATGAAGGAGAGGCAGGTCTGGGCGGTGATGATGGCCGCCATGCTGTCGTGGTCGCCTCCCATCTGCCGCGAGAGTATGTAGGAGGCCGGTGAGGTAGGTACGCTGAAAAGAAGCAGCACCACCCCTGCGGCGGTGCCGGACAGGCCGGTCGCCGAGGCGAGCTGCCAGGCGACCAGCGGCTTGCAGAGAAACTGGATGGTGCAGCTTGCGGCGAGCGGCTGCCAGTGCAAGGCGAGGTTTCCGGCGCGGTAGGCGGCGCCTACGGCCATGAGCCCGAGCGGGAAGGCCGCCTTTCCTGCCAAAAGAAGGGTCCCGTCCAGCGCGGCGGGGAGCTTGAGTCCGGAGGCGTTGAGCGCGATCCCTGCCACGCACGCGATGATGAGCGGGTTACGTGTCAGATCCCGTACGAGCCGCTTGAAATCGATGCCGGCACCGCTGCCGACGGTGAGCGAAAAGGCCGAGACGCAGAGCACGTTGATGAGCACGATCATGAAGCCGGCGCCGAGGGCCGCGAGGAAGAGACCGTCCTTGCCGAAGAGACTCTCGGCGAGCGCCAGGGCGACGAAGGTGTTGAAGCGCACCCCTCCCTGGAAAAGCGAGGTGAAGACGCCCCCTCCCATGCGCCGGTTGGCGGCCCCACAGATAACGACCAGCAGGGCGCTCGCGACGATGACACCCTCGACGGTGAGCAGTATGTTGAGCCAGGGTAGCGTCCCGATCTTCTTGCCCGCCAGGCTGTGGATGAGAGCCGCCGGCATGAGCAGGAAGTAGGTGAGCCTTTCGGCTGAAGGCCAGAACGAGGAGGGGAGAAACTCGCTGCGCCTGATCAGGAAGCCGACCAGGATCAGCGATAGAACCGGTGTGAGGGCGTTTATGATGGTGGCCATGCTGCTCTCCTTTACTTCGGTAAGGCGAGAGTAGCATGGGTGATTGTTGGATAAAAGTTGATAATTATTACGTCAAGCTTGAGTATTTCTTGAGGATAGGCACTCTGTTGCCAGTTCGTCCAGCACCAGTTGCGTGAGCGCCAGGCGCGGGTGACGTAGTTTCTGGTACATCCCGACCCGCCTGGTCAACTGCGGGGTTCCGAACGGGGCGAGGCTGAAGTGCCCCTGCGCCTTCTCGAGGCGCTGCCGGTTCAACGGCACGACGGCGATGCCGAGCCCCTGCTCCACGAGGCTGATCGCCGCCTCGAGGGAGTCGAACTCCATCACCTCGCGCGGCTTTATCCCCTGCGCCAGCAACTGGGCGTCCACGAGTGCCCCCGCCCAGGCGGTCTTGTCGAAGCGGACGAAGGGGTAGGTCTCGAAGAGTTCCTGCACCGTGGCGGCGGCCGCACCCTGCGGGGCGACCACGAAGAACGGCTCCTCGTCGTACGCCTGCCACCTGCAGTGCGGCGGGATGGCGAAGGGGGGCTCGGTGGTGAGCGCCGCGTCGAGATCACCCTCTTCGACCTGGCGCACGAGCTCTGCCGACAGGCTCGAGACCAGGCGCACCTGCATCTCCTCGTGTGTTTTGCGCAGCCGCCCCAGTACCGCCGGGAGTGGACCGGTGAGCACGGTCGGGACCACCCCAAGCGTCAGCACCCCCTTGATGGCGCCTGAAGGCGCGAGGTCTGCCTTGATCCCGTCGTAGATGTCGAGGATCTCACGGACGCGTTCCACGACCAGTTTGCCGTTCATGTTGAGTTTGGGGCTGCGTCCGGTACGTTCGAAGAGCTGCACGCCGAATTCCTCCTCCAGGTTCCTTATCTGGAGGCTGACGGCGGACTGGGTTAACCCCATCTGCTCCGCGGCGGCGGCGAAACTCCCTTTGCCGGCGACTGCTGCGAGGATGCGAAGGCTGCGCAAGGACATTTTTGCTCCGGGTTATGCGGCGATAAAACCGGAAAGGGAGACAAGGATTGCCCCTCGGACTGGGGCATCAGCATTCTAACGGATATGTTGTGCGCGTGCAATATGTCGCGCATCACCTAGTGCCGATCCTGTAAATGGTCCCGCTGCCGTAATCGGCGACATATAGTTCACCCTCCTCGTCCTCGCCGAAGGTCGAGATGGCGTAAGGCGTGTCGGCAAGAAGTTTCGTCTCCCATTTAGTCCCGATCCTGCGCAGCCCCCAGATACGGCCGCTGCAGAAATCCCCGTAGAAGTAGATGCCTTGCAGCTCCTTTATCCCGCCGCGGTAGACGTAGCCGCCGGTAACGGAGCAATCCCCCTTGTCGTGACGGTAGACCGCGACCGGCATGGTGAGGCCGCTCTTCCTGCACTTGGGTTCGCGGAAGCAGCGGTTACCTTCCATGATGTTCCAGCCGTAGTTCGCACCGGCACCGGAGCCCGCCGGCTGGAAGTTGATCTCCTCCACTTCATCCTGCCCTACGTCGGCTATGTAGAGATCACCCGTGCCTCGGTCGAAGGAGAAGCGCCAGGGGTTACGCAGACCGTAGGCCCAGATCTCGTTGCCAAAGGGATTTTTCGGCAGGCGGTAGGGGGCCGTTCCGGAGGCGACGTCGATGCGCAGGATCTTCCCGAGCAGGGTGTCGAGCCGCTGGCCGTTGCCGTGCGGGTCGCCGCCGCTGCCGCCGTCTCCGGTGCCGATGTAGAGGAACCGGTCCGGACCGAAGGCGAGCTGCCCGCCGTTGTGGTTCGCGTACTGCTGTTTGATGGTCAGCATTTCCCTGCGGCTGGACGGATCGGCCGTGTCCGCGTCTTTTCCTGCCTTGAAACTCGCGACCACGGTGTTCCCGATGCCGGTCCGGTTGGTGTAGTTGACGAAGAAGGTCTTTGTCGTGGCGAAATCCGGGGAAAAGGCTAGACCGAGAAGCCCCTGCTCGCCGCCCGACTTCACCAGCGGGCCGATGTCGAGAAACGGCCCCGGGAGGAGCTTGCCGTTTTTGACGATCCTGATCTTTCCTTTCTGCTCGAGTACGAAGAGCCTCTTGCTGCCGTCCTTGGTGCTGACGATCGCCGTCGGCTGCCGTAGTCCCTTCACCACCGGAGTCAGGGTTATCCTGGCGGGGAATCCGGCATCGGCTGCGCAAGCTGGAGAGGGGATGAGGGCAAGGGTGAAGCAGACGAGGAATCGGATGACGGGATTCTTCCAACTGAGCATGGGGCACCTCCGGCGTAATCTGCGGAACAGCTTGGAAAACTGGCAAATTATATCGGTGCGACGGTGGTTGTCCATGCGTAGCGCGTGGGCGCGGGGGGGCTCAAGAGCTACATTTGAATTGATAAAGGTTGTGGGCGCGTGTTATGCTGCGTTGCCCAAAACTCATTGGAACGGGGAGCGGTATCGTCCCCCCGGCTGGTGGGGCGGACCTTGAATACGTCTTGGAAGAGTTTGAAATGGAGGGAGCTATGTCCACACCGCTCATCGCAGTAGCGGCTATTCTGGCTGTCTTTGCTCTGGTGCTGATTCCGTTGATGATGATGAAGGGGGGCGGGGAGGAGAGCCACGCCCAGCAACAAGACCATCCCGCCCATCAAGGAAGAAGATTCACGAAGAAAAAGAAGAAGAGGAAGTAGGGTTGGGGCGGAGTGACGCCCCTCTCCCATAGGGAGAGGGGATTGTAAGCTCTGGGCGGAAGATCTTGCGCCGTGCCGGCGGGGTCATCGTGCGATGGCGCTGAACTCGACGCGGCTGCGCGCGGCGGCTTCCTTCTCGGGCGCCTTGTAGATATCCCCGCTCCCCTGGAAGAGCTTCTCCGCCGGGAGCCCTCCCTTGGCCACCAGGTAATCGACCACCGCTGCCGCACGCTCCCGTGCGAGCGACTGCAACTCGTTCTCGCCGACCACGGTGTTCGCGATGATCAGCTTCTTCATCTCGTTGTCCGGCAGGTCCTTCACCATGCCGAGGGCGTTACGCGGTTTCGGGAACTTCTCCTTCTTGTAGACCGCCTTCAGGAATTTGCTGTACTCCTCCGGCGTCACATGCACCGTCTCGCTGTTCTCCCCTTCTTTAACCTGCTGTTCCTTCACCAGGAAGAGGAACTTCTCGTTGCGCACCTTGCGCGCCAGGAGTTCCTGCCGGTATCCCTCAGGGTCCCTCCCCTTGTCGACGAACCCTTTTATCTCCAGCTTGAGTCCGGGGCGGTCGGCGACCACCTTGGCCAGTTGCGTCAGTTTCTTCGCTTCATCCGCTAAGAGTGCGCTTGAGCCCGGCTCGAAGCTGACCATGCTGAAATCCTGCCCGCCGCCGCCAAGCGAAGATAGCAGGGCGAAGGGGGAGGTCGCCGCCTTCACCAGCAGGTTCTTCAGCACCTGGCCGATCAGACGCCAGACGCTGAACTGGGGGTCGTCGGTGCGCCCGGTGACCGGGAGGTCCAGGTGGATCTCGCCGTTGCGGTCCTTTAAAAGCGCGATGGCGAGCTTTACCGGAAGACTTGTCGCCTGGGCGCTCTCCACCTTATTACCGAAGGTGAACTGGTCGATGAAGACCTTGTTCTCGGAGGTGAGCTGCTTTCTCTCGATGAGGTACTTTAGATCGAGAAACAGCTTTCCCTTGGCGATGGCGTAGCCCAGGTAGGTGCCGGAGTAGGGGGTGGCCGGGGCAAGCTCGATGTCGCGGAAGGAGATCTTCAGGTCGACGAAGAGGTCGTCCCGCAGCGGGTTGAGCCTCCCGGAGATCTGCATGGGCGAATGGTTTTCCAGGTTGCCGCGCAGGTCGACGTCGGCGAACTTGGAGGCTTCCGAGGTGAGCCCGCTCACCCTTCCCCCGAGGTTGTAGAAGGTGCTGTTGAAGGTCTGGGGGAGGTGGTTGTCGGTGAAGGCGAGCGTGCCGTTTTGTATCGTCACGCTCCCGACCGAGATCTGGCGCTGGCTCGCAGGAGTCGCCGCCGCGGCGCCTGGTGCGGCCGGTATTGCTGCCGGAGCCGCCTGCGCCGCGGGAGTTGCCTGTGCTGCCGCAACGGGGGCGGCCGGAGCTGCCGACGCCGGCACTTCCGGTTCCTTCCTGACCAGGTCCTGCAGGTTGAGGGTCCCGTCCTTTCTTATGATGATGCGGGAATAGACGTCGTTCAGCGCCACCTCGCGGACGTTCAGGGTGAAGGGTGCGAAGGTCCCCTGGAAGGCGTCGAACTGCAGGCTCTCCCACTTGAGGAGGTCCTGGTCGCCGGTGAGGTCGATGCTGTGGAAGTCGCGCACCCCGGCGTTGCCGCGGAAACTCCCCACCGCCTTGCCGTCCTTGAGGGCGAGGTCGAGGTCTACTGAGGTGTCGAGGTTGCCGCCGATGACCGAGAAGTTGAAGCTCTCGGGGAAGTACGGCTCGAAGTCGCTTATCGGCAGCCTGTTTATGCCGATGTTCCCCCGATAGCGGAACGGAACCGGGGTGAGGGTGCCGTTCGTCCTGAGCGTGGCGCCCTTGCCGTAGGTGGTGGAAAAGCGCAGGGGAGACGGCTGGAACTTCGGTCCCTGCAGGTTAGCGAGGGTAAGGTTCGCGTTGCGCAGCGTGAAACGGGGCGGCTCCTCGAAGGTCTTGTCGGTGAAGGTGACGTTGAATTTCTCAAGTCTTGTCTGTTTCACCACATAGGAAAACGGCTTTCCCTTAGGCTCGGCCTTTGCTTTTTTCGCCTTGGGCGCGGGGGTGGGAGCGTGGGCGGGTTGCGCCGGGAAGAGCGACATAATGGAGAGCTTCCCGTCCGCCTCCTTTGCAAGGGAGATGTTGCCTTGCGCCAGGCGGATGTCGCCTATCTCAAGGCGGTTCTCCTTCTGGCGGAAGCTTGTTCCGGATACCTGCAAAAGGGCCAGGTCGAACCTCTCCTTTCCGTAGCGGGCGCCAAGGCCGGCGACGGAGAGATCCCCCTTGTTGAGGGATAACCCCTCATCGGCACGGTAGCCCAGTTCCGTGGTCAGGCCGAGCGTGCCTTGCAGCGGCGCGGTGAGGTAGGGGCTCAGATAGGGCCAGATGCGCTGGATTTTGAGTCCGGTGAGGGCGATGGATGACGTGACCGCGATGGGGGAGGCTGAGAAGGTCCCCCCGGTTTTCAGCGCGGTTTCGCCGTCCGCTTTGAGGGTGAGCTGGTACTCGGCCCGGGCCCCCGGAGCGGTGCTGAAGTTTTTGGCGGCGAGGTTAATCTCGGAGATGTTGGTGTTGAAGCCTCCCTTGGGGAGTTCGTCCCGGAAGTGAACCGTCGCGTTGGCAAGCGCAAGGGAAGGGAGCACTACCTCGGTCTTTTCGGCAGGTTCGGCAGGCTCGGCCGCTTTCGGTTTGTCTCCTTCCGGTGTGGACGGAGCGAGCCGGGAGAACATCCATGCCCCTTGACGGTCCCGCTCGACGAAGAATTCGAGCCCGTCGGCCGTTATCGCGTCGAAATGGAACTTCCTGGCCAGCACCTCGAGAGAGGCGGCTTTCACCTCCAGCGCAGGGACGCGCGCGAGCGGCTTCTTACCCGGAAGGTCGATGCTGACGGCGTCGAGCCTGCTCGTTCCCTTGAGCAGCAGTTCCGGTTTCTTGTCGGCCGAGATGCGGTAGGCGATGTCGAGGTCGACGGTCAGCTTGCCGGAGGTGAGTTCGGCCGGGGGCTTCACCGGTGCGTAGGCCAGGTACTGCGGCAGGTCCAGCTGTTTGAGCCCTACGTGCACCGAGGTCTCCAGCGACTTGCTGAGCGGCTTCAGTTTCCCCGTGAAGGTGAAGGGGGCGCCGTTCACCTGCGCCGAGATGCGCGGGTCGATGTATTTGTCGGCGAGGTAGGGGCTGTTGCTGATGAAGGGGATGTCGACGTTCAGAGCCCGGACCGTGTGTTTTCTCCCGCCGCCGACGATGCGGTCGTCGAAGTCGACCGATCCGTTCCTGATGCTGATGTTGTTGAGCGAGAAGCGCAGCGTGCTTTTCTTTTCCTCTTTCTTCTTCGGCTGCCTTTCCAGAATGTCGGTGAAATTGAAGCGGTTCGGCGCGCTGCGCACCAGGTTCACCGTGGGGGTGTCGAGGGTGACCTCGGAGAGGATGAGGGCCCTTCTGAAAAGGGAGGCCGGTGACAGGGACGCCTGAAGGCGCCGGAAACCGATGAAGGGGTGTCCCTCTTTCTCCGCGATGGCAAGCCCCTCAACCGTGGCAGTCAACGTGAAGGGATTGAAGCGTACCGATTCGATGCGCGCCTTGCGTCCGGTACTCTCTTCAAGAGCCTCCACGGCTTTGATCCTGACAATGGTGGGTAGGATGGCCACTACGAACAACAGCATGAGGACTAGAACTGCAGATATTATGAGAATATATTTTTTGCGTAACACAAAAACCTCGCTGCAACTCGTGAAGATGGGGATTGGCTGTAACAAAAGTTAGCACGTTTTGAGTCAAAGCGCACGACTGAGTGGAAGGAAAAAGAAAAGTAATGACTGAGCCGCCGTGAGAGACAGAGGCTTGAGATACTTCCCCGCGCCCTTTTCATTGAATGTTGCCGGCGGATGGGGTAGAAAGGAGCTGCCTCAGGGAGGGGCTCATGCGCTTTTTTACCATCCTGTCGGTTGCCTTTCTTGCCTCGTTGCTGAGCTCGATGAGCGGAGCGGGGTCGGCCATGCTGACCACGCCGGTCTGGCTCGCGCTCGGTTTTCCCCTTCCGGTCGCCATCGCCTCGAACCAGCTGAACGGGGCGGCCTGGACCCCGCTTGCGGCGCGAAACTACCTGAAGGGGCGCCCGGTGGACTGGGCGCTGCTCCGGGTCATGGTCGTCTGCGGCCTTGCCGGCGCGTGGGTGGGGACCCTCGTCGTACGGGGAATCGATGCCGCGCTCTTGCAGCGGATCATCGGCAGTATCATCCTGCTGCTCGTCGCGGTGGTGGCGTGCAACCCGGCGCTTGGGCGCAGCGAAGGGGAGCCGCTTCTGTCGCGCGGGGTGACCGGCCTGCTCGCCTTCCCGCTCGGCGTCTACGAGTCCTTCTTCGGTTCGGGAAACGGGCTCTTCACTTCGATGCTGCTCGCCAAGGGGCGCGGCCAGACCCTGGTCGCCTCGCTTGGCTGTTATTACGCCATCGCCTTTTTCTGGAACTGCTTCGCCGTCGCCGTCTACAGCGTCGCCGGCTTTGCCGACCTAAGGCTCATGCTCCCCTCGACGGTCGGCTCCGTGTTCGGTGCCTACCTCGGGTCAAGACTTGGGCGGCACAAGGGGCATGACTGGGTGAGGGGGCTTTTCGTGCTGCTCGGCGGGGTGCTTGGGCTCAAGCTCGCGCTCGGGTGGTAAGGGTGCTGCCGCCAAAGGGAGGGAGATTGGACGCGGGAACATTGACGATACGCAAGGAGCGGCCGGAGGATGTCGCCGCCATCGCACGGGTGGTCGAGGCGGCCTTCCACAGCCATCCCTACAGCAACCAGACCGAGCACATCCTCGTGGATCGACTGCGCTCTGCGGGTGTCCTCAGCGTCTCTTTGGTGGCCGTTTTGGACGGCGTGCTGGTCGGGCACATCGCCTTTTCTCCCGTCACCATCGACGGCAAGCCGTGCCGCTGGTTCGGGCTGGCACCGGTCTCGGTACAACCGGCACACCAGGGGGAAGGGATCGGCTCCATGCTGATCCGTGCGGGGCTCGCCGAGCTGGAACGCCTTGGCTGCGACGGCTGCGTCCTCTTGGGGGAGCCGGCGTATTACGGGCGCTTCGGCTTCAGGGTGCGCGAGGGGTTAACCCTGCCGGGCGTTCCTCCCGAGTACTTCATGGCACTTCCCTTCCGCGCGGAGCAGGCAACCGGCGAGGTGGCCTACCACGACGCCTTCCAGGTCTGCGGCTGATCCATCGGACGCTGTTTCACCCCCCTTCTCGTCACCCTCCCTGCGCCTTGGCATGGTAGAGGTTATTCAGGTACTTCTGCTCCTGCGGACTCAGCTGCACCGCTTTTTCAAACGCGGATGCCGCGTCCTTTAAACGCCCCTGGTTGGCGTAGATGATCCCCATGCTGTTGTAAATCTCGGGGTTTCCAGGCTGCAGCTCGGCCGCCGTCCGCAACTGCGCGATCCCCTCCTCCTGCTTTCCGTTCATCCCAAGCGCGAAACCAAGATTCTTACGCCCCTCCGCCGAGCGCGGATCGAACTTCACGGCGCGGCTGAATTCCTCGATCGCCTCCTTCATCAACCCCTGGTTCGCGTAGAGCACACCGAGGTTGTTGTGCGCGTCAGGGTACTCCGGGTCGATCTTGAGCGCCAGCTGCAGCTCGGCGCGCGCCTCGTCCGTTTTCCCCTGCTTGCTGTAGGCGACGGCCAGGTTGTAGTGCGCGTACTTGTTGTCCGGGTTTCCCTGCAGGGCAACCCGGTACTGGCTTATCGCCTGTTCCACCCCTCCCGCCTTCTCGTAGGCCGCTCCCAGGTTCCTGAGCGCCTCCACGTTACCCGGGTCGAGCTTCAGGGCGGTTTTCAGCTCGGCTGCCGCCTCGTCGCTGCGTCCCGCCGCGAGGAGCGCTATGGCCAGGTTGTTGTGCGGGCGGGCCTTGCCGGGCGCCTTCTCGACGCAGTCCTGCCACAGGCTGACAGCACTTCCCCATACCAGGTTGCGCTGCCAGGTGGTGACGGCAAGCACGAAAACTACGACACCGACCACGGCGACTGCGGCGCGGGGAGCAAGCCGCGCGAGCAGCGGCGCGAGAAGCGCTGCGGCGGCAAGGAAGATCCCGGCCGAGGGGAGGTAGACCCTGTGCTCGAAGATGACGTCCCTGATCGGGATGACGCTCGACTCGACGCTCAACGTGATAAAGAACCAGAAGATGCCGAAACCGGCCAGTCGCTGCCACGGTGCGCGCGATGAGCGACGGTACAGATAGACCCCCGTCCCGGCTAGGGCGACGAGCAGCAGCAGGGAAAAGAATACCCGGGGCTCGAAGAGGGTATGAAAGACGGGGTAGTCATAGTCGAGGTTCTGCCCGACCGGGACGAGCATGAGCCTCAGGTAGGTGACGATGACGCTGAACTGGGTGAGCAGGTAGTCCCCCCGCGAGATGCTGGTCGTCTCTCGTGCGAGCCGGTCCATCTCGCCTAGCAGTTCTCCGAGCGGTTTACCCGACTGCACGAGACCGAGCGGGACGACTAGCATGGTCGCCGCGAGCGGAAGCAGCCAGAGCAGCCGCTTGCGCGACGGCGTCCCGAAGAAGGATAGCTCGTAGAGGGCGACGGTAAGAGGGAGCGTGAAGGCGATCTCCTTCGTTTTCATCGCTAGCAGGGCGCAGAGAAGAGCGCCTAGGTACCAGGCGACGATACGCCCCCGTGCTCCCCCCCCTCCGGAGTCCTGCCGCAGGCGCGCCAGGATGTAGCAGGTGAGCGAGGCAAGGTAGAAGAGGGTAGCGAGCGAGGCGAACCTCTGCACCACGTAGGTGATCGCCTGGGTCTGGATCGGGTGGGCGACGAAGAGCAGGGCGGCTATGAGCGGCGCGAGCGTTCCAGGAGCCATGCCGCGGCCCTCGTCTTCCGCTCCCGCCGTCGTCTTGAAGAACGGTGTCTGCTGAGTCAGGCGCACGAGGAGGAAAACGAAGGCGCCGTTCAAGAGGTGCACGGCGATGTTGAAGATGTGGTACCCGGCCACCTCCAGCCCCCCGATGCTGTAGTTCAGGGCGAAGCTGAGGTACCCGATGAAGCGGCGCGGGTTGTAACGGTAGCCGGTGCCGTCGAAGAGGAAAGAGGCGAGGTTCTTGGTGACCGGGTTTTCGGTGATGGAGCCTTCGTCGTCGATGACGAACGGTGCGTGGAATGTGTTGGAATAGGCGATGAGCCCAACCGTGACGAGGATGGCGATCTGCAGCCAGGCGCTACTGGTCATGCTCTTAAGCGATGAGCGCTGTGCCCTTGCCGCATGGTCGTCGATTTGCCGAGTATCCTGCCTAGCTGCGCTCTGTTTTCCCATTGGGACACCTCCACTTCAAGGTCCTGCATCGCATTAGCGCCGCCGTGCAGCCTGGGGCACACATTATATGCAAAAAACTGCGTATGCATATCATGTTGCGTTCCTGGTGGCAACTGATTTGCCGGGCAGAAGCTGGAAACGGGCGATCTCGCACCTTTGTGACAGGCGTCACCCGCGCACTGCCGCCATTGAGCTATCTTCGCATCACGATTTAATCTCAATCCCGGAGTCTGCTTTCTCATGGTGCACCACTTCATTGCCCGCGCAGGGATGCTCCTGTGCTTTTTCGCCTTTTCCTCCACTGTCTTTGCATCGGAAGCGCCGTCGTGCGAGTTGAAGGTCCGGGAGGGGTACCGCTTTTATGACATAAGCGGCAACAGCCTCAATCAACTGAGGGAGCAGATCAACCAGAAAGGGACCAAATGGAATGACGGCAAGGTCTACTCGGCTCTGACCAATTGGGATATCCACTACAAGTACAGCGTCACCAGCAACAACGGCCGATATTCGGTACGGTCCGCGGACACGACCGTGGAGATCTGCTACTACCTCCCGCGGCTGGATGCCAACTCCTGTACGCCTGAGCTTGCCAGCCGATGGAAGGATTACTTCGCCCATCTACAGCGTCACGAGTACGGCCACAAGGACCTGGCGGTGCAGACCGCCTCCCAGCTCAACGAGATGTTCGCCACCCTACCCAGTTTCGGCAGCGAAGAGGAACTCGCCGCCGAGATAACGAAGCGGACCGAGGAGAAGTTCCGGCACCTCAAGGAGATCCAGATCGACTACGACCGGGACACGCGGCATGGTGAGACCCAGGGCGCCATGCTCCTTTCCTCTGGCGGAGCATAAAAAAGGGCTACGGGAGCCCCGTAACCCTTCCTTCCTCTTCTGTCATCTCATAATCCATCCAACCTATCTCCCGGTACCACCGCCGGTGCCCATCGATCCTGTGCCCCCGGTGCCGTTGCCGGTGCTGCCGCCCGTGCCGGTCCCCGTTCCCATGGTGCCAGTACCGGTTCCCATGGTGCCAGTACCGGTTCCCATGGTCCCCGTGCCGGTGCCGGTGCCCATCGTGCCTGTACCGGTCCCTGTGCCGGTGCCCATACTGCCGGTCCCCATGGTGCCGCCTGTGCCGGTGCCGATACCGGTGCCCTGGTTGTAGTAGGTACCGCCGGCACCCTGGTTGTCATAGTTCCCCGGGGTGGTCTGGTTCATCGTGCCGCCGGTGCCCGTCCCGGTTCCCCGGTTGTTGTAGCTGCCGCCGGTCCCCTGGTCGTAGTAGCTGCCCGGAGTCTGGTTCATCGTGCCGCCAGTGCCGCTGCCGGTCCCGGTCCCGGTACCCTGGTTGTAGTTAGTGCCGCCGGTCCCCTGGTTGTAGTAGTTGCCCGGGGTCTGGCTGCCAGGGGTCTGGTTCAGCGTGCCGCCGGTGCCTGCGCCTGCACCGGTCCCGTAGTAGGTGCCGCTACCTCTCTGATCGTAATGACCTGTTCCCTGGTTATAGGTACCGCCGGTGCCCCTCTGATCGTAAGTGCCCGTGGTTCCACCGACCGTTCCGCCTGCACCGGTGCCCATGGCGCCGCCGGTGTCCGGACCTAAGCGCTCAACGGTGAAGTCCTGCCGTACCGTGGTTCTCGCGCCGACGCCGCTGGGGAGCGATGTTCCGGAATCGAAGCTCTGGACGCTGCCGCCTGCGCCTGTGCCGGAAGCAGCACCCGTCCTGTGTGTTGTACCCTTATGCGTCGTCTTGTGAGCGCCTGTTTTGTGCGTCGTTTTGTGGGACGACGCCTTGTGGGTCTTGCCCGAGTGCATGCCGGTGTCCGCGGCATAACCTGAGCCAGTGGTCATTCCCATCAGGCCGAGCATTGCCACTGTTGTGAATAGCAACCTTCTTACTGTTCTCATCTTCTGACCTCCATGCCCCGTTTCGTGGGGAGGCCCCGCCTGCGTCCTAAGCGGCATCGCCTGGAGCATCGCGGTGCCAGGTTGCAGATGTATACAACCCGATGCTGCTGACATCAGATTAGCATATATTATTAGCGATGGTCAATCTTGTGGCGGGTCAACTGGATTGGTAAGTGGCGGTAAATGCGGGGTAAAAGACGCAACGACGGATTGCGCCGCCGTCCCGGTTGTGGGGTCGGTGCTTAAAAAAGAGGCTTGTCGCGCGGTTTGTGAGGAGCGGGGCGTTATTCCTTGCGGTCGCTGACTAGCTCGATGAAAAGTTCGAGGAGCTGCTGGTTGAACGCCTTTCCCGATTCCTCGCGCATCATGCGGACTGCTTCCTGGTGCGGGACCGCTTTACGATAGGCCCGGTCGAGGGTGAGGGCGCTGTACATGTCGCAAAGGGCCGAGAGCTGGGCGCTGCGGGGGATGTTGTCGCCTTTGAGACCAGTGGGGTAGCCATTGCCATCGTAGCGCTCATGGTGGTGGCGCACTATCGTGAGGGATACATCGCTGAAGTGGTGGCTGTCCATAAGGAACTCGTAACCCTTCTGGGTGTGCTGCTTGATCTTGTAGTACTCGACGTCCGAGAGCGCGTCAGGCTTGTTCAATATCTCGTTGGTGACGAAGATCATGCCGTAGTCGTGCAGCATGGATCCCACCCCCACATCGACCAGTTCGTCCGGGTCCACCTTGAAGATCTTTTCGTGTGCCAAAAGGTTCAGCGCGGTGACCTGTACGCTGTGGGCGTAGATGTAGAGATTATGGGCCACGACCCCCTGAAACGAGTGCAAGGCGTGCTCGTCGCCTGCCACGTAATGCATCAGGTGGCGCACCAGTTGCCTGCATCGCTCCAGGTTCGCCGCCTGTTCGGGGGCCTCGAAGGCGTCGACCAGGTAGTTGATCGAGGTCTGGTACAGGATCTTCCCTTTCCTGGCACTGTCCAGGACATCGTTGTTCAGAAGCTCATCCAGCCCCTTTTCCAGGTACGTCGACAGCTCCTCCATGTCACCAGATCTCACATACATGAACTCGATGCCGTTTCTTTCCATCCTGCTGCGGTCCGAACTGGTGAATTTTCTCTGTGCGTCCTTGTAAAGCACGTAGTTCCCAGCACTCTTCATGAAAAGCGGGATGGACGGAAAGAATTCGGGATCTATGCTGTCGATGCTTATGGCACGCCAGTAGTGGTCTTTCATGGGATAACCTTCGGTTCGTATTGGCAGGATGGTGGCAGTGAGAGTACGCCTGCGGCTATGCTGCATTCATACCCTTCTCGGCATTTGCCGGAAAAACTGAAGAAGTTGATTGGCTGACGGCTTGACGTCCGCCGGGTGGTGCCCATACAGCGGCATCACTGGCTATGACAGAGCACGGCACTCAGGTGGGAGAGGATTGGTCGAGCAGAAGCGCCTTCGCGGCGAAAGCTTCCCCCAATGCACCTTTTAGGCGGCGGAGATTTCGGCACGGGAGCGGACGGTGCGGAGATCGTTGCTACAGAGGGGGGATGCGGTCGACCTGCCACAGTTTTGCGAGCATCTCGTGCAGCAGGTCCATCCGGTACGGCTTCGCCATGAAGGCGGCACGGGGATCTCGGCCGATGAACGGGGAGACCTCTTTCTTGCCATAGCCGCTGCAAAAAAGGACGGGCACCGAAAGGTTCGTTTTGCGCAGTTCGTGGTAGGCCTCGAGCCCGTCCATCTCCGGCATGGTGAGGTCCATGACGACCAGATCGATGTCCCCCTCGCGGTCCCGGTAGACTTCAAGTGCCTCACGGCCGTTGTCGGCGGTGACCACCTTGCATCCAAGGGCGGTCAGGAGGACCGTGCCGACGCTGCGCAGCTCCGGTTCATCATCGACCAGAAGCACCGTGCCGTTAAGCGGCTCGCGCGGCCCGGGGTCCAGGGAGGCATCGTCGCGACGCGGCGGCTTTTCTGCGGTGACGGTGGTTACGGGGAAGTAGACCTTGAAGGTGGTGCCGCTGCCCGGGGCGCTGAAAAGCTGCAACGCCCCCTTGTGGGACTTGATGATCCCCATGATGGCGGACATCCCGAGGCCGCGGCCGGTGAACTTGGTGGTGAAGAAAGGTTCGAAGATCCGTCTTTGGGTTTCCTCGGTCATGCCGCAGCCGGTATCGCTTACCTGGAGGCGGACGTAGGGACCTTGGGGGATATCGCAGCCGAAGAAGTCGGCGTCGCCTTCCCCCACGGTGCAGCTTTCCAGAGCGACGCGTACCGTCCCCTTGCTGTCGCCGATAGCCTCCACCGCGTTAACGATGATGTTCATGATGATCTGCTGGACCTGGCTTCGGTCTCCGGTCACCAGAGGCACCCTCTGGGGGACCTCGCAACGGAAAGCCACGTTCTTCTTGAAGGCGGGCTGCAGCATGCTGATCATCTCCCGCACCTGGGTACGGAGATCAATCTCGGACTGCACCAGGGGGCTTTTCCCGGCATAGGTCAGCATCTGGCGGCAGAGTTCGGCGGCGCGGTTCCCGGCTATCTCGATCTGCTCCAGATGTCTGTGCGTCGCATCCGGGAGAGCTAGGTTGCGGGCCAGCACGCAGTGACCAAGGATGATGGTCAGGATGTTGTTGAAATCATGGGCGATACCGCCGGTCAGGACGCCGAGGCTTTCCAGCTTCTGGGCCTGCTGCAGCTGTTGTTCAAGGGCGAGCCGGTATTCCTCGGCCTTCTTGCGTTCGGTGATGTCACGGGCAACATGCACGCAGGCGGCAAGTTCACCGACCTCGTTGTAAAGGGGAGACACCGATATCTCGAAGCAGCCGCCCAGATGCTTTTCCTCGATCTCAACGTTCGGGGCCTCGCCATCTTCCATGAGCCTTAGGAAAGGACATGTGTCGGGGGAAGCCTCGAGTCCGTGGAAGATCTCGTAGCATTTGCGGCCGGGCAATTCGGAGGGATGCATCCCGACCCGTTCGGCCATGGCACGGTTGACGCGGGTGATGGTGTGCCGCGTGTCGGTTATGAAGATGAGGTCGGGGACGGCGTCGAAGGTGAGTTCCCATTCCCGCTTGCCGCGGCTCAGGGCCTCGTAGAGGAACTGGGTGGATAGATGGGTCTCAGCTAGCATGCCTTCCCCTCCATGTGCGCCGAAGGGTGCTGCAGGAAAAAGGCACAGCCGGGGCGGTGGCGCAGGTGCACCCCCTGCTGCAGGGCGAGGCTCAGGTATATGTAACAGCAGCAGTTTTTGAGCGGAACGCCGCTTATCTGGCGCGTGACGGTTAGCGACCGGAAAACCACGGCGGGGTTGAAGAGGGTGCAAAGCATGACGATAATCTCTCCTGGCCTGCACTCCAGTGAGCTCTGCCGCGGAACGCAAAAAAGCCGGGGCAGAATATCCAGTGATATTTCGGCAACCCGGCTGTCTCAGGGAGACCCAATAGGCTTTCCGCCCCATCCTCGCGGATGGTTGAGTATTATCGTCTATCTTGCAGTTATGTATGAGTTATGAAAATTATGCACATTGCTAAGTCTCATGTCAATAAAAGGGGTATGTCCTTGCTGTGAGTCCCTGTGAGTTGAATCACTAAAAGAGAAGTTACCTCAGAAATAGCAGTTAAGCAGAAGTCTCGCTTCTGGCACGGTGTGCCCAGACACATCTCCGTAGCTCAGGACAAAGGCGAGACTTTGGTGTTGTGCCAGTCTGAAGTTCTGTGCGAGACTCGCCTTGAGCGACACGCGGTCGTCCCCGACCACGTAGAAGAATGCCTCACCAAAAAGCTGGACTTTCCACCAGTCGCGCACCTGCTCGAGCGCCCCAAGGGACACGCCCGGGGCCGCCGCGACCGACCCGCGCAACCTTTTCCCCGCGTTTACGTCCGCCTCGGCAAAGGCGTACATGATGCCGCCGAAGGGTGACCTGCGCGCAAGCCCGCCGCCGCTGTTCAGCCGGAAGATCAGGGAATCCCGACCGTCTTCCATCACCTCGGTGTCCCATCCTGCTGCGATCTTCCAGGAGAACGGCCTGAAGAAGCGGTCCCTGGGGGCGGCGGAGAGGATGTCGAGCAGGTGCAGGGTGCGAAGCCTCATGCGCCCATGCTCTGGGACATAGTCGACAAGGGTGTCGAAGAACTTGATCTGCGCCCCGGAAAGGTATCCCTGGTCCGGGTCGAGGAGGCCGTGGAAGGCGGGTTGCAAGTGAAGTGCTGCGTACCCGTCGCCGCGACGCACCCCCCCGCCGATACCGACTGCGGTGGTGCGGTGTCCCGCGTCAGGAGGGGGAGGGGGGGCGATATCGTAGGCCGCCTCCCCCTTGCCGAGCGCGCTCCGTTCGGCGAGTATCTTCAGGTAGAGCCTGTTGTAATCCTGCTGCTCCAGCTCCTTTCGGGATAGGCGCAGCTGGATGAGCTCCGCCCCCAGGTCCAGTATCTCCCGCCTTTGCTCGTCGCTCGCAGCGAAACCGCGCAGGCTTTTCACCTCACGTTTACCCTGGGCGACCTCGAGGGCCGCCTGCTGCCCTTGCTCGTCCAGCAGCGAGGCTATCCGCGTGATGCGTCTTCCCTGCGACGGGCGGTACACCGCAGCGTCGAGGATGCCGCTTTGCCTTGCGATGTCGATGGTGTTGGTCGGCAGCACGAAGACGCCGGTGCGGTCCGACAGGTGCAGCGTCGGGCGCGCCGCTTCGAGCAGGAACAGGAGGTTGTAGGAACAGTTCTCGTCGAGGAAGTAGTAGTCCGAGGAGATGCGCTGCAGCTCCAGGGCGTGCAGGAGCAGGCGTTCCACCTCCTCCCTGGAGAGTTCAAGCCGGTATTCCCACATGTCGCGGTGCTCGAGGTCGGCGTACTCCTTCACCTTCTCGTAGTACGGGAGCAGGGAATAGTACCCCTTGTAGAAGCCGGAGAGCCCCTTGAAGGCGTAGAGAAAGCCGTTCGTGTCGTTCGCATCGGCGGCGTAGTTGACCGCATAGGAGATGAGGCTGCTCTTGCTGCTGCCGTCGATGCGGATCAGGGTATGCCCGAACATGGAGGCGGGACTGTTGATGTGTCCGACCGGGAAGACGAGAACGGCGGAGCGTGCATCGATGGTACGCAACTGCTCCTGTTGTTCCGAGCAGGCGGCGGCCGGAAGCCGCGCCGGGTCGATGTGCAGCTGTTCGCTAAGCCAGGCAAGGCGCGCCGGGAAGCGGCAGGTCGGGTGCTCCCCGTCGGGAGCGGACGGCGTGAAAAACGCGGCGATGGTCGCTTCGAGTTCCGCCTCGGGGTCGGTTCTGCCGGTGCGGGAGAGGAAAAAGGCCGGATCGGAGATACGGCTTATCGTGCCGCCTGTGAGCTTTTTCTTGTAGTGCAGCAGGATGTGCCAGCCCCGCTGCTCGGCGAGGTGGGTTTCCCTCGCTTTCCGGATCAGCTGGTCAGGGTAGGTGACGGCATCCTCCGCAACGGACGCGGCGGCGGTGCAGGTGACGAACGCGAAGGCAAGGAGGGCGTGGCGAAGCAGGGATCGGATCATTACAGTGCTCATAGCATGGTTTGAGACGGTAGGCAGACAAAAAACGGGTGCACAGCTTATACTGTGCACCCGATCGAGAAAAGGCTTCTCTGTTCTAGTTGTTGTTTACCGCCACCGCGTTGTCGATCACCTCGGCCATCACGATCTTGTCGGAGGTGAAGATGCTGCTGAAGTTAGCCTGCAGCTTCGACTTGAAGGCGTCCCCTTCGGCCCCTTTCACCCCGAGCATCTCGACGAAGGTATCGAGTGTTTCACCTTTGCCCATGGCGATCTCTTTTGCGAGGTTGTCCATGTTCGCGCGCACGAACTGGTTCAGCTTCTCGTTCTGGGCGATCTTGCTCGGCTGCTGGCACTCGGAGGTGCCGGAGGTGATGCCGAAGGTCTGGGACCCCGAGGTGCCGTTGGTGGTGGCCTGGAAGGCCTGGAGGATGATCGAGTTGTCGGCCTTGTTCTGGAAGATCATGGTGCCGAGGCCGCACCCTACGTTAGTATGGGCCTGGCCGGCGGCGAAAGCGGAAGCACTGCTCAACAGGGTGAGTACGAAAGCGATCAGTACCTTTTTCATGTTTGGTCTCCTTTTTTAGGAAATTTTCACCCTAGTATAAGGGGCCCTGTCTTGCTGTCAACCTTCCGTTGCAAAAAGATCGACCGGTGGCGCGGGAGTCATTTCGTCGCGCGGGGTGCGGGCTGGTTCAATGCTGATGGCGTCCGGCATGGATGTAGGAGAGTGCTGAGCGGGAGCAATGAACACCCCCCCCTGTGAGAAGGGGGGGGTGTTGGAT
>MTLD01001936.1_pt2 | contig 25465 bp, 20 predicted proteins | sample 1982471 | NCBI WGS metagenome assembly MTLD01 (sample SAMN05712604, study PRJNA340218) | biofilm metagenome | isolation source: sample SPM anode biofilm adapted to -50 mV | place: USA | collected 2012-02-03 | reverse complement strand
CCGGCCGCGTTGGCCGCCACAAGGAAGGTACCGGATGAAGACGAAAGCGGTCAGGCTGCACGGCGTGAACGATCTCAGGCTCGACGAGTTCGACCTCCCCCCGCTCGGGGAGGACGAGATCCTCGCCCGCGTGGTTTCCGACTCGATCTGCATGTCGACGCACAAGCTCGCCGTGCAGGGCGAGCGGCACAAGCGCGTGCGGGGCAGCCTCGCGGAAACGCCGGTGATGGTCGGCCACGAATGCTGCGGCGTCATCGTGGAAGTCGGGGCGAAATGGACCCACCTATTCAAGGCCGGCGACAAGTTCGCCCTCCAGCCGGCGCTCAACTACCAGGGCACGCTGTGGTCCCCGGGGTATTCGTACGAGTATATAGGAGGCGACGCCACCTATATCGTCATCCCGCACGAGGTTATGGAGCTCGGCTGCCTGCTTCCCTATCGCGCCGACAACTTCTTCATGGGCTCGCTGGCCGAACCAGTGTCCTGCATAATCGGCGCGTTCCACGCGCAGTACCACACGACGCCCTGCGAGTACGCCCATGACATGGGCATCCAGCGAGGGGGCTCGGTGGCGCTCCTCGCCTCCGCCGGACCGATGGGCCTGGGAGCGATCGACTACGCGATCCACGGCGACCGCAGGCCCGGGCGCGTGATCGTCACCGACATCGACCAGGCGCGGCTCGACAGGGCGGCCAGCCTCCTGCCGCCCGAAGACGCGCTGAAGCTCGGGATCGGGCTTTCCTACGTCAACACGGCGACGTTGGCCGATCCCGCGGCGGCGCTGAAGGATATAAACGGCGGAAAGGGCTTCGACGACGTTTTCGTCTTCGCGCCGGTGAGGCCGGTGGTGGAGCTGGCCGATTCCATCCTCGGGCGCGACGGCTGCCTGAATTTCTTCGCGGGGCCCACCGACGGCGCCTTCTCGGCGTCCATCAACTTCTACGACGTGCACTACAGCTCGCACCACCTGGTGGGAACCTCGGGCGGCAGCGACGCCGACATGCTCGAGGCGCTCGAGTTGATGACGGCGGGCGGGCTCAATTCGGTTGGCATGATAACCCATGTCGGCGGGCTCAACGCCGTGCCCCAGGCGACGATCGACCTTGACAGGATTCCAGGCGGAAAGAAGCTCATCTACACCGGCAAGCGGCTCGACCTCGTCGCGATCGCCGATTTCGGAAAGCGGGGCGAAGCGGAGCCTTTCTACAGGGAACTCGACGCCATCGTAAGATCGCACAACCTTCTGTGGTGCAAGGAAGCCGAGGACTATCTCCTGGCGAACGCTCCTGAAATCTGACAGGGGAGGCGCGGCGATGCGTTGGGCGATCGAAGGAAGGCCGCTGGCTGCGGCGGTTTTCGACATGGACGGCCTCATGTTCGACACCGAGCGCCTCGCTGTCGACGCGTGGATCAAAGCGGGCGCCGAGGCGGGCTATGCCTTGAGCCGCGCGGTCGTCGAAGGCACCGTGGGACTCGACAAGGAGGGCTCCCGGATCGCCCTGACGGGCGCGTACGGACCCGGCTTTCCCTACGATTCGATCCGGGCGAGGCGCATCGCGCTTTCGGCGGAGCGGATCGCCGCCTGCGGCGTCCCCGTCAAGGAAGGCCTTTTCGAGCTGCTCCGCTATCTCGGCGGCAAGGGTATTCTCCGCGCCGTGGCGACATCGACGGACCGCGCGCGGGTGACGAAACTGCTCGATGGCGCCGGCGCGGCGAGCTTTTTCCAGGCCGTGGTCTGCGGCGACGAGGTTTCGCGGAACAAGCCCGACCCGGAGATTTACCGCGCCGCTGCCGCAAAACTCGGCGTCGCGCCCGAATATTGCGTCGCCCTGGAAGATTCGCCGAGCGGGATAGCCGCGGCCCACGGGGCCGGGATGCTTCCGATCATGGTGCCGGACATAGCCGCGCCGGACGCCCTGACTTTGTCGAGGCTCTTCGGGAATTTCGAGAGCCTGAATGAAGTTATGCGATTCCTTGAAGGCGCGGTCTCGCCCCTCGGCGGGAATGGAGAGGTCCGCTGAATGCACAATCTCGCCATAGATATCGGAACAACCAACATCAAATGCGTCCTCTTCGGCCCCGGGGCCGTTCCCGCCGCCCAGGCGACGAGCGAGCACGGAACCGAGTACCCAGGGCCGTCCTGGGCCGAGCAGCGCGCCGAGGAGTGGTGGACCGGCGCCGTCGAGACGATCCGGAAGGTGCTGTCCGCGAGCGGCGCGGATCCCGCGTCGATTGCCGCCGTCGCCGTGAGCGGCCAGGCTCCCACCCTGCTCGCTCTGGACGCGGCCGGCCGGCCCCTCGCCCCGGCGATCATCTGGATGGATCGGCGCAGCGCCGGCCAGTGCGAGCGCCTGGCGCGGGAGATAGGCGCCCAGCGCATCTACGGCATCACGGGCAACTGGCCCGACTCCTTCTACCTCCTGAGCAAGCTCCGCTGGTTTCGCGAGAATCGGCCCGAACTCGCGGACAGGACGGCCGTCTTCCTGCAGTCCAACGGCTACATCAATTTCATGCTGACGGGAGAGCGCTCCGTGGACGCCGGGCACGCCTCGCTCTCGCAGGCTTGCGGCCTCGCGTCGGGCGCATGGTCCGGCGAGCTGCTGAAGGCAGCGGGCTTCGATGAATCGGTGATGCCGCGCATCGCGGAAAGCGGCGAGGTCGTGGGGCGCGTAACCGCCCGCGCCGCCGCGCTCACGGGGCTCAAGGCCGGCACGCCCGTACTGGCGGGCGCCGTCGACGCGATCGGAGGAGCCCTCGAGGCGGGCATTCTCGGCGAGGGGGCCTCGGCCGAAATGTCGGGCACCTCGTCCACGCTGCTCATGGCCTCGGAGCGGGCCCGGCCCTCGCCGAAGCTCACCTACATCAAGGGCGCGGCGCCGAGACACCACATATCCGCGGGGCCGATGAGCTCGACCGGCGCCGCGCTCAAATGGCTGCGCGATCTGGCCTACGGCGGCGCCGGCTCCGGCGCTTACGATCTGATCAACGCCGAGGCGAGCGCAGGCGGCGCGGGACCCACTGGCATCATCTTCCTGCCCTATATGGCGGGGGAGCGCGCGCCCATCTGGGACAGCGACGCGCGGGGCGCGTTCATCGGCTTGACGCTCGACAAGACTAGGGCCGACCTGGCTCGCGCCGTTATGGAAGGCGCCGCCTTCGCGCTGCGCGACAACGTCGAAGCCGCCGAGGCCGCGGGCTGCGCCATCGGCCGCCTTCGCGTGGTCGGCGGCCACTCGGCGAGCGAGACTTGGCTGAAGATCAAGGCTTCGATCCTCGATCGCGGGATCGAGGCGATGGGCGATTCGCTTGGAGCTCCGGGAGGCCTCGCCTATCTGCTGGCGGCTCAGACGGGGGAATTCGGCTCGGTGGCGGAGGCGGTCGCGCGCTGCCTGAAGCCGGGGAAAATCACGGAGCCCGTCAAGGACTGGGTCGGCCGCTACGATGAGCTATTCCAGCGCTACAAGGCCGCCTACGCCCACCTCAAGGAAGACTTCGCCGCACTCGCCGCGATCGGGCGCCGCCAGGAGCGTTAGCCGGCGCTCTCCGGCACGCGCTTCGTGGCGCAAATGCCGGCGTAGAGCCGCGCGCTCGGCCTTGGCTTGCGCTCCATCGTCGCGTAATCGATTTCCACCAGCCCGAATCGCGGCCCGTAGCCGCCGTGCCACTCCAGGTTGTCCATCAGCGACCAATGGAAATAGCGCTCAACCTTCACGCCCGAGTCGAGGAGCCTCCGCACCTGGGCGAGGTGCTCGACGATGAATCGGCCGCGCCGCGAGTCGGCCGCGTCCGCGACGCCGTTCTCCGTTATGTGGATCGGAAGCGCATAACGTTTCCACGCGGCGAGGCAGACCTGGAAGAGCCCCTGGGGATAGATCTCCCAACCGAGGTCGTTCCTGTCGGACGCCCTTGGATCCACTCCCTCCGCCGCGAAGGGCGGCCGCGCGCAGGCCGTGAAAAGATGGCGCGAATAGTAGTTCACCCCGATGAAATCGCAGAAAAAGCCATTGCCGCCGGGGCGTCCGAAGGGACGGCCAAGGCCCAGCGGCGGAAGCAGCCTCCCTTCGACGAAGCCCGTGAAGAAGATGCGGTGGAAAAGAAAATCGCTCAACGCGGTGCCCGGCGCGGCGAGCGCGTTCCTGGGCGTGAAAACCGCCACGTGATGAGCGAATCCCACGCGCGTCGGCTCCGCGTATCCGCGCGCGTCGCGCAGCTCGTGTATCATCGCGTAGGCGCGGCAGTGCGCCTCGATCAGCGCTCGAGAGGCGCGGAAATAGCCGCCCAGGTCGCCCTTGGCACCCGGCGGGAAATCGCCCTCCATGTAGGAGCTGTTCGCCAGCACGTTCGGCTCGTTGATCGTCGTCCACTCCGCGACGAGGTCGGCGTATTCCTCCACGACGCGCCGTGCGAACGCGAGGAAACGCTCGACCGCGTCCGGAGCCAGCCAGCCGCCGCGCTCCTGCAGCCACTGCGGGCAGGAGAAATGATGGAGCGACACGTGCGGCTTGATGCCCGCGGCGGCGAGGAGCTCGAGCTCCCCGCGGTAGTGCGCCAGCCCCTCCCGCGACCAGGCGCCGGGCCGGGGCTCGATCCTGCTCCATTCGATGCTCATGCGGTAGCATTCCTGGTTCAGCGAGGAGAGGAGGGCGACGTCCTCCTCGACGCGGTCCCAGTGTCCGGCGCCGCCGATGCTGCTTTCCCCCTTGCCGACCCGCCCCGCGAGCGACCAGGCGTACCAGTTGCAGTTGACGTCGCCGCCCTCGATCTGCGCGGCCGCTGTGGCCGAGCCTAGCAGCAATTCCTTTGGAAGATCGAAACCAGCCATGCCGTCCGCCTCCGTGCGCCCAGGGTGCGCCCGCCGCCATCGGCCGCTCAAGCGCCCAACCTACAGCAAAACACGCTCCGCTCGAGGCGTCAAGCGTCCGCGATCGGGGGGCGCATAACGCAAAAAAAAGCCATCCCGGCTGGGATGGCTTTCCTCTCGCCAGGCGCCGCTTGCTATATCTTCTTCCTCAGGCTTCCGCCCTTGATCGCGTCGATCGACACGGAGATGATCAGCACCGACCCGATCACGACCTGCTGCCAGAACGAGGGGATATTGAGCATCACCATGCCGTTGTTCAGCGTGCAGAGCACCAGCACGCCGAAAAGCGTGCCCACGATCGTTCCCCGACCGCCGGCCAGGCCCGCGCCGCCCAAGATGACCGCCGACAAGGCCTGCATGTTGATCTCGCCAGCCGCCTGAGGCAGGGCGGCCCCGGTCTGCGCCGAAAGGAGGAGGGCGGCGATTCCCGCCATGAGGCCGTGGATCATGTAGAGGACGGCCTTGACCCGGTTGACCTTGATGCCCGCCAGAAAGCTGGCCTGGGGATTTCCGCCGACCATGTAGATCGTCCGCCCGAACACGGTGTATCGCCCGATGATCGAGAAGATCAGGTAGCAGCCGAGCATGATGAGCAGCGACACGGGAATGCTGCCGAAGAGCCTGTGCCGGCCGATGAACTGGAATAAAGGGTCCGCCAGCACGTAGGAGCTGCCATCGTTGATCAGGTAGCAGATGCCGCGCATGATCTGCATGGAGCCCAGGGTGGTGATGAAGGGATTCAGCTTGAATACGGTGATGAAGAACCCGTTGAAGGCGCCGAAGAGGAGCCCCGCGAACAGGGCGATCGGGACCACCGCGGCGATGGGAAGGTGGTAATCCACCATCATCTTGCCCGCGATCATGCCGATCACGGCGATCTGCGAGCCGACCGACAGGTCTATGCAGCCCGACACGTTGATGAAGGTCATGCTGCATGCCACGGTCCCCATGATCGCCGCGTACAGCCCGATGTTCAGCAGGTTCCGGGCCGAGAGGAAGTGCGGCGAGGAGAGCGAGAAGAATACGAGGAGAAGGATGAGCGCCCCGAGCACGGTGATCATCGACGAGGCGTTGTCGGAGGAGGTGTAGCGCTTGATTCGTTCGGAAAAATTCATTCAAACCCGCCTTTTTATTGAGTAGCCGGCTCAGCCGCCGATGGCCATGCGGAGCACTTGCTCCTGGCTCGTTTCTCTCGCATCCACGATGCCCATCACCTTGCCCTCGTGCATCACCATGATCTCGTCGCTCATGTTGAGGAGCTCCGGCATTTCCGAAGTGACCATGATCACGCATTTGCCCAGGCCGCAGAGATCCTTCAGAATTCGGTAGATCTCGGCCTTGGCGCCGACATCGATGCCCCGCGTCGGCTCGTTCAGGATGAGCACCTCGGGCTCCAGCTCCAGCCAGCGCGAGAGCACGACCTTCTGCTGATTCCCTCCGGAGAGGGATTCGGCCGCCGTCCCCGCCGTCGGCGTCTTGATGCTCAGGCTTTCGATCCACTTCGCGCTGATGCGCTTCTCCGCCGCCTTGTCGATGAGTTTTTTCCGGCGCAGGGCGTAATATGAAACCATGATGTTGTTCCGCACCGAGGCGTTCAGCACCAGGCCTTCGACCTTGCGCTCGGCGGGCACATACGCGATTCCCGCCTTCATGGCGTCCAGAGGATTCGCGATCTTCACCGCCTTGCCGTCGACCTTGATCTCTCCCGCGGCGTAATTGAGCTGGCCGAAGACCGTCGGGCCGACCTCGAGATGCCCCGATCCGAGAAGGCCGTAGATTCCGAAGATCGTCCCCTTGCGCGCCGCGAAGCTCAAGTCCCTGAACGCCGGCCCCGTCAGGCCCCGCACTTCCAGGGCGACATCGCCGGGAACGATCAGCTGCTGGGGATACATCACCGAGAGCGTTCTGCCCACCATCATCGAGATCAGCTGCTCGCGGGTCGCCTCGGCGATGCCGATTTGGCCCGTGACCACGCCGTCGCGGAGCACCACCACGCGGTCGGCCAGGCGGAAAAGCTCGTCGAGCTTGTGCGAAATATAGATTACGGCGACGCCCATCCCGGCCATCTTGTCGACCAGCGAGAAGAGGCGCTCCGTCTCCACGTCGTTCAGCGAACTCGTCGGCTCGTCCAGGATCAGGACCTTCACCTTCTCCGCCAGCACCTTGGCGATCTCGATGAGCTGCTTCTGGGCCACCGTGCACGTGCCGAGGAGCATGCGCGGATCGAGGTCCAGGCCAACCTTGGCCATGATGACCTTTGCTTCCCGCTCCAGGCGCTTTTGGTCCACGAAGGGCCCGCGGCGGGGGATATTGTTCATGAAGATATTTTCCGCCACCGAAATGGTCGGCACGTAGTTGAGCTCTTGATGTACGACGCCGATGCCCGCCGACTTGGCGTCCAGGGGGATCGAGAACGCCCTGCGCGCGCCCTCGAGTTCGATATAACCCTCGTCGCACTGGTAGACACCGCAGAGAATCTTGATCAGCGTCGATTTGCCCGCCCCGTTCTCTCCCAGCAGCGCGACCACCTCGCCCCTGCGGACGCTGAAGTCGACATTGGTGAGTGCCTTGACTCCCGGAAAGGCCTTGCTCAGGCCGACCGCCCTGAGCACGACGTCCGCGCCGTCCAGATTCCTTTTCTGCGCCACAACCGCTCCTGCTTTTCCAGCGCGCCCTGGTCCTTGCTTGAATGCCCGCGCCCCGGCTTCCGCCGGGGCGCGATGCTCTGTTTGCCACGCTATGCCCGCCCGCCCCAGCGAAAAGGGCGCGCGGGCATATGCCTTACTTTATGTTGTTCCAGGGGAGGTTGTCCAACGGGTAATATTTCTTGATATTGTCCCAGCTGACCGCCTCGTGGCCGATGTAGTTGTTCGGCTCGACCTTCTGGCCGGCCACCATCTTGTCCAGGATCTGGAAGATCCACTCGCCGTAGCGGTTGGGGAAGAAGCCGATGCTGGCGATCCAGTTGGTCTTGCCTTGCTTGGCGTAGAGCGCTTCCACGAATTCCCTGGCCGCGTTCTGGGAGACGATCACGACTTCATTGGTGCGGCCGGCGATCTCGGCGGCGGAATAGGCGCCGTTGGCGTAGAGATCGTTCATGGAGGCCACGGCGATGTGCGTCGAGGCCGGGTGCGCCATGAGGAAATCCGAGAACATCTGCTGCATCTTGGCTACGTCGCCCGACGTGTCCAGGACCGTGATCTGCTTGTCGGTCACCTTGATGCCCTTGTTGCGCAGGCCGTCGGTGAACTTGTGGACGCGGGGCGCCACGGTGGCGCCGGACATCGCCTGGGCCAGGAGGACGACGTTGTCGACCTGTCCCTTCCAGTTCTTGTTGATCCAGTCGCCCGCGAACTCGCCGCCGAGCGTGCCGGCGCGGACGTTGTCGGCGCCGAAGTACACGGCGCCCGGATGCGGGATGTCGACCGCGATGACGGGGATCTTGGCCGCGTTGAATTTCTCCATGATGACCGGCGCCACGGAGCCGTCGACATTGAACTCGATCATGTAGTCGATCTTCTGGGTGATAAGGTCGTCGGCGTTGCGGACCGCGGTCGCGCCGTCTGAGGCGTTGTCCAGGCAGATGATGTCCCAGCCGCGCTTCTTGGCTTCGGTCTCGATGCCGTTGCGCACCATCTTGGTGAACGCGGAACGCTCATTGATGTTGGCGAACCCGATCTTGATCTTCTTGGCCGGCTTGGTCTGGGCGCCCAGGGTGCCCATCGCCAGCAGTACGATAGCGAAAACCGCAAGTACTTTTCTCATCCTCTCCTCCTTGGGAAATTGCATCCTGCGAAAATTATGGCGCCCGCCGGTCCTCGGCGCGCGCCGAAACGCCTATTCGTTGGGCAGCCGCGCGTAATCGATGCCGAGCGCCTCGGCCAGCTTGACGATCTCGTCGGCGTGGTGCCCGATGCCCAGGGCGAAATGGTGGGTCGGCCCCTCGGCGGTCCATCGCTTCAGGAAGGTCTTCAGGTCCGGCTTGAAATAGCCGTGGGTATTCGTGTTTCCCGTCGGGGGGATCGGCCCCTGGAGGGATTCGCCTTCGGCGATGACGAACTTGAGCCCGCCCGAGGAATTCACGGTGACGCTCAGCATGGTGAGCGGCCCTTCCTTGATCTTGAACTCCACGCCGGCGCCGCTCCCTGGCTTGCCGTGGTACTTGCTCAAGGAACGGAGCACCGGCTTGCGGTCGGCGATGTTGAGGTGATGCGGCCCGTCGTGCCCGACCAGGATCGAGCCGGTGTTGAAGTCCATCGGGTGGAACTCGGCGAAGCTTCCCCCGATCTCCAGGCGGTCCATGATCAGCATGCCCACGCAGGTCTTCAGGTCGAATTCCCCGCACATCGGGAATCCCGCGGCGGTCAGCAGGGAATTCCCTACGATGAAGTTCGTCACCATCTTGCGCAGGTCGGAACCTTCCTCGCCCTCATAGTAGTAGGCGAGGCCGTTGAGCCCAAGCTCGTCGATCGCCTTGTCGAGCGCCACCGCCGCGCGCGCAGCCACGGTCAGGTCGGCTTCGGCCAGCGTGGAGGTGAGGGAATCCGACACCGGCGCCGGCGTGTCGAAGAAAGAGAGGATTTTCGCGCGCATGGCCTCGAGGTCGGCGCCGCCGCAGCCCTTGTAGTGCTTGAAGATATCCTCGGGCTCAAGCTGGACCACGTGGCAGCCGAAGGTGCGCGTCATCAGGGCGGGATCCACGTGCATGTCGTACATGCACTCGAGCACGTGGCCCATGAGCCCGATGCGCGCGTGCTTGAGGTCGTGCAGGACATGGGCGATGCGGCACCAGGACCTGATCTCCGCATCGGCTTCCTCGTCGCCTTCCCGCAAACCGATGACGAGGGGCGGCGCCTTTTTGCCCATCCGCACCGCCACCGAGCAGAACTCCGGCACCGAGCAGAAATCGTCGTTGCAGAGCTGCATGAACGTCGTGCCGCGCGCGTACTCCATGGCTTTGAGCGGCTGCAGCACCACGAGGACGATGGGGATCGTCAGCGCCTGGACGAGGGGGGCGAAGGTCGCCGAGGTGGCGTAGGTCACCATGTCGATGAACAGCAGGTCCAGGTCGGCTTTCTTGATCTCGTCCAGGGCCGCGTAGGCGGTCAGCGAGTTCTCGATCAAGCCGAAATCGCGTATGTCGACGTCGCAGCCCTCGAGCTTGCGCTTGAAGGTTTCCGTCTTCTGCGCCATCACCTCGCGCAGTCCCTCGAATTGTCCCCAATAGGTATGATGCCCCACGCCCAGCACGCCAACGCGCGCGTAGAGCGGTCTTCTTCGTTCAATCCTCATCGTCGCTCCTGCTTCCGCCATGGACTGAATTCTAAGGCATGATTTTGGAAAGGGTCAAACATAATTCGGCAAGAGAGATTGCTATTGCATTGTAATATAAAATAAATAAAAGTATATTATAAAATGAAATATTATATTTAATAATACTTTTTACTAAATATATTTACAACTTATCTGGCAATCTATTTGGCATTGCTTTTTGACGGGAATGCCGCTACACTCGAAAGCAATCATGCTGAGCCAAAGGCAGACGGCCATCCTGCGCATGGTCCATAAATCCGTTTCCTTGAGCGTCTCCGCTTTGGCGGAGGCATTTCCCGTAAGCCGCGAGACCCTGCGCAAGGAATTGGTGTCGCTCGAGTCGTCGGGCTATATCAGCCGAAGGTATGGCGCCATCGAGTTCGCCGACAGCGAGGCCAGCCGCCAGTGGCTGAGCGCCGAGCAGCGCCTGACTTCCTCGCAGCGGAAAGAGAAGATTCTCGAGCTCATCAAGGGGCGAAGGAACGTCAGGATATCCGCGCTCGCGGCCCGGCTCAAGGTGTCGGGCATCACGGTGCGTTCCGACCTCCGGGCGCTCGAGCGTGCGGGGCTGGCGGTGCGCAAGCACGGTTCGGTTTCGCCGATCGCGGCGGGCGAGGGCGGGGTGGAGGCTGCCGCGCCCGACAGCTTTCCCCACACGTCGCGCGTGCTCGGCGAGCACGCCCTCCTCCGCATTAGCCCCGGCGACACGATCTACCTCGGCTCGGGCGAGATTCCGCGCTACATCGCCGCCTTCCTCCCCGCGGACGCGAACATCGCCGTCGTGACCGACGACCTCGACATACTCGCCCTGCTCCGCCGACGGCAGTACGCCGCGCCGATCCATGTCCTGCCGGGCAGGGCGCGCTCCGATTCGTCCACCATCGCCGTCGAGAACGCGCAGAGCGCCTACGCCAAGCTCGCGATCGGCAAGGCCTTCCTCGCCATCTCGTCCTACGCGGATGGAACGTATTATATGGAAAGCCCCGAGGCGGCGGCCAACGCGGCGGAGGCGGCCAGGAACGCCGCGGCCCTCTATTTCGTCCTTGAATCCGTCATGCTCGACAAGCGCGGGAAGCATGCCTTCCCCTATCGCGATTTCCGCGACAAAGTGCAGGAAATCCTGATCGACGACAGCGTCGACCAGTCGGTGATCGACTATCTCTTCCCCCGCCGGGACCCCGTCGTCATCCAGGGAGCGGACTTCTCCTACAAGCGGGGGCGCCGCCAGCGCTACCGGATCGGCTTCCTGGTCGACCGGGACCGGGGCTTTTTCATCCAGGAAGTCTACAACAGCGTGCTGGACGCCGTGGCCGAGCACGGCAACGTTTCCCTGGAGATCAGGGAAACCGACCGCGGCTTCTATTCCACCATCAAGAACGTGGACGTCATCCTGAACGAGAACCCCGACCTCATCATCAACTTCAGCCTCTGCGCCGAATCGCTATCGTACATCGGCGACAAGTGCCGCGCGCGGGGCATCAAGCTCATGACCATCGACCTGCAGGACCGCGAGTCGGTCTACTTCGGCGCGGACAACGCCCTGGCCGGCGCCCTCGCCGCCAACAGCGCGATCCAATACATTCAGGAGCAGTGGAAGGGCAGGCTCGACCATATCGTGGTGTTCGCGCGCCGCGGCATCGATCCCATCACCAACCTGCGCGTGATGAGCGTGGTCGAGCGCATCCAGGCGGAGATCTGCTGCTCGTCGCCCGAGCCCGAGGTGATCGAGTGGGACACGCCCAACGAGGCGCCCCGAGAGGTCCTCCTCAAGTTCCTCCTGGACGTGCCGCGGAGCGACAAGGTGCTCTTCATCACCTTCAACCTTCCCCACATCCTGGGCAGCTACGAGCTCATCACCCAGCACCGCGACGCCCGCGACACCCTCATCGTGGGCCAGAACTTCAACGAGCAGGTGCAGGAACTCATGCGCAGGCCCGACTCGCCCATCCTGGGCTGCGTGCACTACAGCCCGGAGCGCTATGGCGAGCGGGTGCTGGACATCGCCCTGCGCATGCTCTCGGGCGAGCGTGTCGACCCGGTCAATTACACAACCCATACCTGGATCTCCCGGGAATCAGTGCTGCGCTAGAACTTGCCGCGCGAAGCCGTAACCGCAACGCTCCTGCGCTCAGAGTTTCTGCATTTTTCCTTGATGTATCTATTGACAGTAACAACACGCTCTTGCTATAAAGTTTCTATAGGAAGAAACATACTCGAGAGGAGGAGCGGATGGAAGCGAGAATTCTACTGGATCAGGATGAGATGCCCAAAGCCTGGTACAACCTGGCGGCGGACTTGCCCCATGCGCCGCTCCCCCCGCTTGGACCGGACGGGGTGCCCGTCGGGCCGGACCAGTTGTCGGCGGTCTTTCCCATGAATCTGATTGAGCAGGAGATGTCCCGGGACCGCTGGATCGACATACCCGAGGAAGTCAGGGCGATCCTCTACCGCTGGCGGCCATCGCCCCTGCACCGCGCCTATGGGCTTGAAAAGGCGCTCGGCACTCCGGCGCGCATCTACTACAAGAACGAGAGCGTCTCGCCGGCGGGCAGCCATAAGCCCAACACGGCCGTCGCCCAAGCCTACTACAACAAGGTCGCCGGCATCAAAAAGCTGACGACGGAGACGGGCGCCGGGCAGTGGGGCTCGGCCCTCTCCTTCGCCTGCGCCCAGTTCGGCCTGGGATGCAAAGTGTACATGGTGAGCTCGAGCTACAAGCAGAAGCCCTACCGGAAGTTCCTGATGCAGACCTGGGGCGGTTCCTGCGTCCCGAGCCCGAGCCCCTTCACCCAGGCGGGAAGGGCCGTGCTCGCCAAGGATCCCGATTCTCCCGGCAGCCTCGGCATCGCCATCAGCGAGGCGGTCGAGGAGGCGGTGGCCGACCGCTCCGGGGAGACTCGCTACGCCCTCGGCTCGGTCCTCAACCACGTGATGCTGCATCAGACCGTGATCGGCCTCGAGACGAAAAAACAGCTGGCCAAGGTCGGCGAGAAAAAAGTCGACCAGGTGATCGCCTGCGTGGGCGGCGGCTCGAATTTCGCGGGCCTCGCGTTTCCCTTCCTCGCGGACAAGATCGCGGGCGCCGATATCGAGCTCATCCCCGTCGAGCCGACCTCGTGCCCCAGCCTGACCAAGGGCACGTTCTCCTACGACCTGGGCGACATCGCCGGCATGACGCCCTATCTGCCGATGTACACCCTGGGGCACAGCTTCATGCCGCACACCCTCCACGCGGGCGGACTGCGCTACCACGGCATGGCGCCCCTCGTCTCCGCCGCGATGCGCGAAGGCTACCTCTCGCCGAGCGCTGTGCCGCAGCTGGAATGCTTCAAGGCCGCCGTGACCTTCGCGCGCGCCGAGGGGCTCGTTGTCGCTCCCGAAACCAGCCACGCGGTGGCCCAGGTGGTCAGGGAGGCGCTCAAGGCCAAGGAGGAGGGGAAGGAAAAGGTGATCGTGTTCGGCCTCTCCGGCCATGGATTTCTGGATCTCCAGGGCTACGCCGACTATTTCGCCGGGCTTTTGGAGGATTACGAATATCCCGCCGAGGAAGTGGCTGCGGCGATGGCCGAGCTGCCCGCGTTCGCGACGATCGCGTAGGGGCGCGGCGCGGCCGTTCGAGGCAGGCAGCGACGAAGCCCGGCGAAAGCCGGGCTTCGTCTTTATTCGCAGTCGCCGTCGGCGGCTTTGAGCGGCCTTACCGTGATGTCCAAGTCGTGCCGCTCGGCTGCCTTGGCCAGCTCCGCCTTGAGGGCGGCCAGCTTGAGGCCGGGGGCAACATTCACGGCGATGCGCATCGTGAACATGGGGGACCCCGAGAGCGGGGCCGAGGCCACGGCGCATTCCAGGTTTTCGATGTTCAGGGCTTGCTCCAGAAGCACGGCGGTGACGGCGCGCACGATGCCCGGCGTGTCCAGGGAGATGGTCTCGATCAGGTAGGGCAGGCCCGCGCCGGGCGCCTTGCCCACGGTGGCGCGCACCGAAACCGCCATGCCCCTGCCTTCGAGCGACTGGACGAGGGCGGACTTGATGCCCTCGCGGCTGCCTTCCTCGCCCTGGACGAGCATGATGACGGCGAATTCACCGCCGAGGATGGCTGCCCGCGTTTCTTCGATGTTGGAGCCGAAGCCCGCGATCGCCGTGGCGATCGTCTCCATGATTCCCATCGAGTCGGGACCGACGACGCTGATGACTGAGTATTCCATGCCGTATCCTACACGGGCCGCCGGCCCAATTCAAGGCTCAGGGAAAGGTCATTCGCGCGGAAGAAAGCCCTGATGCGTCGTTGGAAAACCTCAACCTGCGTTTTCCCAATCCGCCCTAACCTGATCCTTCGCTTTTTCCCATTCCTGGCGGATCTTTTCGGAGATGCCGGCTTCGAGTTCGGCCCGCTCCTTGTCCGATTCCGCCCGGATCTCCGCCGTCGGCGCTTTATCTAGAAGTCGATTCGACCATGCTTGAACGCATTTTCCGGGGCATATCCGATCAACGAAGTCGTAGGCATGAAAACTATCCATCCTCTCTTCAATATATGCCTATCGCTGCGCATAAGATATGAAAATATGGTTATGATCGTTACGAGGCAGCGCAAGGCAGTAGCGCCGCCTTCAGGGGAGCTGGCGGCGGCTATCTTTTTTCCCCGCGCGGCAGCAGCCATGCCGGCAGGGCGATCCTGAACCGCGCCTTGCCGCGCAGCCACAGGACGACGTTCTGCAGCACGATGAAGATGCACAGCATTAGTCCGCTCGCTATCGCCTGGAAGTTCGAGTTTACGCCGGCCGCGCGGATCAGCTCATTGATGGTCAGGAGCGTCAGCGCGCCGATCGGCGAGCCGATCAGGTTTCCCACGCCGCCGGAGAGCATCGTGCCGCCGATGATGGATCCGGCGATCGCCTTCATCTCGAAGCCCGACGCGTTTCCGATATTGCCCGCCCCCGTCGTCATGATGAAGACGAAGCCCGCGATTCCGGCGAGGAGTCCGCAGAGCACGTATGAGCGGAATTTCGTCCGCTTCACGTTGATGCCGAGCATCAGCGCGCTCTGGCTATTGCCGCCGACGGCGTAGAGATTGCGCCCGAAACGCGACCAATGCATGAGGATGACGAGCGCGGCAATAAGCATTACGACAACGACCGTGCCGAGCTTGATCGCGAGCGGTATGAAATTCCCCAGCTGATTCGTGGTGCCGAGCCAGGGGATCACGATCTCGAAATCCCGCAGTCGCACGAAATCGGGCATGGTCACGTTGAGCGGATCTTTGTGGATGGTGGTCAGGAGGCCATTGGCTAGGTACATTCCCGCGAGCGTTATTATGAATGGCTGGATTTCAAGGTAGGCGATGAGGAATCCCTGCAGAAGGCCGAAAGCGAGGCCGATGCCCAGCGCCAGAAGCAGCGAGCCTCCTACGCTCCCTTTCCCCGACTCCAGGAATACCGCGCAGCACATGGTGACGAGCCCCGTCACCGCGCCGACGGAGATGTCGATGCCCCCACCGATCATGACGATGCTCAAGCCGAGGGTCAGGATGATGAGCGGCGCGTTCAGGCTGAACAGGTCGAAAAAGGTCTGGTACTGCAGGAAACTGTGCGGATAGCAGAGGATGGCGAACCCGTACATCAGCACGAATATGGCCGCCGCTATGGCGAACAGGAGATTCGAGTTCGATAACGCTTCTTTTCGCTTCATCGCATTCATTGCTTCCACGCTACACTTCTTTCGCGCCAAATCTGGCCAGCAGCCGCAGCTTCATTTTCGCGGCGAATCCCCTGAGCACGGGCGAAGAGATCACCATGAGTATGATGATGAAGGCCGCCTTGAAGGCCTTGATCGCTTCCGGGTCCACTTCGAGCCTCAGCAAGGTCCGGTTCAGAACCTCGATGGTGTACGCGCCTATTATGGAGCCGGTTATGCTGAACTTGCCTCCGCCCAGCGCGTTTCCCCCGATCGCCACCGCGAGAATCGCGTCCATCTCGCAGAACTTGAGCAGGTTGACGCTGTCATGGCGGCCGGCCTTGGTGACGGCGATGAACCCCGCCACGGCCGTGCAGACGCCGAGGATCATGTAGGTTAAAAACTTGATTCTCACCGGGTTGATGCCGTTGAGGCGCGCGGCTTTCGGATTGATCCCCACGGACTCGGCGTAGAGCTTGAGGTTCGTGGTTTTAAGGAGGACCGCGAACAAGACGATAAAGACGGCGGTCAAAATTATCGGTGTTTGTATGGGCATTCCCGGAATCACGCTGCCTATTTGGCTGGTGAGGCTGTTCGCCAATATGGGAGACAGCCTGCCGTCGATCAGGAATGCTATGGATCGCCCCGCCGTGAACAGAATGAGCGTAGCGACCATCGGCTGAACGTTGAATATGGCGACCAGAGCGCCGTTGAAGGCGCCTATGGCGATCCCGACCGCGCAGCTCGCGAGGAAGGCCCCTAGAATGGTCATCCAGGTGATCCCGCCGGCGCTTGCTCCGGCGCCCAGCACCACCCGGACGAAAACGCTGGAGGTTATCGCGGCCGCCACGCCGACGCTTATGTCCTGGCCTCCCGAGGAAGATGTGACCAGAGTCATCCCGATAGCCAGGATCACCAATTCCGAAGCGCCGAAAAAGATGTTCGGGATGTTCCCGTACAGCGCTCCGTTGATGATCGAAATGCTGAAGTAATCCGCGCCCTTGATCAGGTTGATCAAGATCAGGATCGCCAGCACGGAGAGAGGGAGAACCACCTGATATCCGTAGGCTTTCGTTTTGGTCATGGCTGGCCGCCCCCTCCCGCGATAACGTGCATGACCACGTTTTCCGTAAGGTTCTCGCCCGAGAGCTCGCCCACGATCGCCCGGTCTTTCATGACGATCAAGCGGGAGCAGGTGCGGAGCATTTCCTCGATTTCCGAAGAGATGAAGGTCACGCTGACTCCATCTTCAGCGAGCTTGAGCACCAGTTTCTGGATCTCCACCTTGGTTCCGACGTCGATTCCCCGCGTGGGCTCGTCGAGGATCAGGTACTCCGGATGCGTAAGCAGCCACCGCGCCAGAATCACCTTCTGCTGGTTGCCGCCCGAGAGCGACTTGATGGGCGTGCCGGTGGACGCGGTCTTGATGTTCAGCCGCTTAATATACTCGTCGGCGAAGGCTTCCGCCTGTCTCCGGGAAAAGGGCTTGAAAAAGCCCTTCATGACCTGCAGCGCCAGGATGATGTTGTCGCGGACGGAGAGGTCGGCGATGATTCCATCGCCCTTGCGGTCCTCGGGAAGATAGCCGATACCCAGCTTCATCGCCTGCAGCGGCTCTCCGATTTTCACTTTCTTCCCGTTCATTTTAATCTCGCCGCCGGTCACCTTGTCCGCGGCGTAAATCGCCCGGACGCTCTCGCTGCGTCCTGAGCCGAGCAGCCCGGTGAACCCGTTCACCTCGCCTTTCCGTATCGTGAAGTCGAAGGGCCTCACCCCCGCGGCGCTCGATAGCCCCGCCGCCTGGTATACGGGCTCGCCGCTGTCCCGCGTGGAAGGTTTATACTTTTTCAGCTGCGAGACATCGTCCAGCGCCTTTCCCATCATTTTCGAAACCAGCTCGAACTGGGGAAGCGAGGACGCATCGTACTCGCCGATGAACTCCCCGTTGCGAAGCACCGTGATCCTGTCGCTAACCTCATACACCTGGTCGAGGAAGTGGGTCACGAAAACGATCCCCACGCCGCGCGATTTCAGCTCGCGCATGAGCGAGAAGAGCTTCCGCACCTCGTCTTGGTCCAGCGAGGAGGTAGGCTCGTCCAGAATGAGTATTTTGCAGTCCATGTCGATCGCGCGGGCTATGGCGATCATCTGCTGGACGGCGAGGGAACAGCTTGAAAGCTGCTGGGTCGGCCTCGCCGGAATGCCGAGCGAGTCCAGAAGCCGCGCCGTCTTTTCCCTCATCCGCTTCCAATTGACAAAGGCGTACCGGCCCCTGCCTATGAACATGTTTTCAGCGACGGTCAAATTGGGGCATAGCGTTATTTCTTGATAGACGGTGCCGACGCCGAAATCCTGCGCGTCCTGGGGCGATCTGAAATGGATGGATTTTCCTTCTATGACGATCTCGCCCGCATCTTTTTCATAGACGCCGGTCATCACCTTGATCAGCGTGGACTTTCCCGCGCCGTTTTCGCCCATGAGGGCGTGCACTTCGCCTTTCCTGAGCGAAAAGCCCACGTTGTGCAGGGCCCTGACTCCTGGAAATGATTTGCATATGCCCTGCATCTCCAGCACATTCTGCGATTGCAATTGAAGTACTCCCGACGCGCCAAGAATAAGGAACGCATGGCGCGGCGCCGGACCGTTCCGGCCGCCGCGCCATGCGCGCGACTCAATGAATTTTGGATCGGAAACCGCTACTTTGTGATCACGCCCTTGCCGGGGTCGGCGTTGATTCCCTTGTTCAGGATGATGTCGTCGGTGATCGAGGCGGTGTCGGCGAAAATCTCCTTTTGATACACGATGCCGGTGGCGATTTTCTTTCCGGATTCAAGGGTCTTGATCCAGGTGGCAATTTCAGCCGCCTGGCGGGGGCTGCACTGGATATCGCAATTCCAGTAGCCGGCCTGCACGTTGCGCAGCGCGAAGCGGTTGAAATCGAAGCCGATGATCTTGACCTTGCCGCTCTTGCCGTGGGTGATGCCAGCCGCGTCGAGCGCCTGAACGGCGCCCTGCGCCATGCCGTCGTTCTCGGCATAGATGACATTGAAATCTTTCCCAGCGGTGATGGCGGCTTCAACTACTTTGCGCGCTTCCTCGGGGCTCCAACTGTCGCCGCCGGTTCCATCCGCAACGATCTTTACCTTGCCGGAATCGCGGGCTTTGAGCAGAGCGCCCGAGCGCCCCAGCTCGGCCGCTGAACCCAGCTGGCCTCTGATGAGAATCACGTTGTTGGCGGGCAGCTTCTGGTTCAGCAGCCAGGTTACCGCCGTGTTTCCCTCGGTCGCCATATCGGAAACGAGCGCCGCCATATAGTTCGCGGCGTCGGTCTGGATGAGGCGGTCGAAAAGGAATACCGTCACGCCCGCGGTTTTCGCGGACTTCAGCACATTGTCCCAGCCGGAAGCGTTCGCCGCCGAGATCAGCAGGTACTTCACGCCGTCGCGGATGTATCCCTGCGCCGCCGCGACCTGCTCGCTGTTGTCGGCGGTGTTGGTCTGCTTCGCGTCATAGCCGTTCGCCTTCGAGAAGACGGCGTTCATATCCTCGACGTTGGCCTGCCGGTAGCCGGATTCCTCCGGCGGCAGATTCACGATGCCCACCTTGATCGCTGGCGCGGCGATCGCGACGCCGACCACCGCCAGTAAAAGCACGAGAACCGTCAAAACTTTCTTCGATCGAATTGCCATTCTGTACCTCCATCGATTCAAGACGACTACACCTATGGGGGCGGCGACGCCGCTCATTCGCTGTACTGCCACTATCGTGTACGTACACGTAAATGATATTGCTCACTTTTTCGGTTTTGTCAACTTTTTTTTCATCAAAGTTGTCTTTCCGGCGCTTCCATGGATATGGCGGGATGATTTCGGTTCTCCGGGCGCCTGCAGCCGCCATGACGCATGCGGCTCCATGGCGCCGCGCCGGAATTATTTGTTTCTTTTGGGTTGACGGATACCGGGGGTGGTGGTAGAAAGGAAACGCATCGTGTACGTTAACGGTCCATTCTTGTAGACGATGCTGGAAAACAGAATGGAAGATAAAATCACGGTAAAGGAAATAGCGCGTCTCGCGGGAGTGTCCATCGGCACCGTCGACCGCGTCCTCCACGACAGGGGAGGGGTCTCGGCGGAGACGAAAGAGAGGATATGCGGGATCATAGCGTCCCTCGGCTACGAGCCGAACATCCTCGCGAGGCAGCTCTCGTTGAAGAAGACCTATACTTTCCGCGTCATCATGCCGCGCTCGGAGCAGGATTCAGGGTATTGGGCGCTCTGCCTCCAGGGGATCAAGCGCGCCGAGCTCGCCCTCAAGCTGTACGGCTGCGCCGTGCGGATCGACGAATTCGACCGCTATGATAAATCCGCATATAGGGAACTCCTCGCTGATGTCCTCGAGGATCCTTGCGATGGCCTGCTTTTCGCGCCGGTTTTGCCCGAGATACTCGGCCCGGCACTCGCCCGCTTGGGAAGGGATGTGGAAGACGGAAAATTGGCGAACCCGGCCCCTTACGTCTTTTTCGACGGGGGCCTCGAGGGAGCCTCGCCATTGGCAGTCGTGGCTCAAGATCCCTTCCGCGGCGGCTATCTGGCGGGGCGCGTCATGTCCCTTCTCGCTCCGGGAACCAAGCGGCTCGTCGCGCTCTCCGCCCACGCCGAGGACCGGCATATCGCGCAGCGCATCGATGGGTTCCGTTCCTTCTTTCGCGATCGCGGACAGGCGCGGTGCATCGACGCGGTCGAATGTCCCGGCCTCGACAGGACTCCCGAGGGGAAGATCGCGCTTGAGAAGGTTTTCGGCGACGCCGAAGATATCGGAGGCGTCCTCGTGGCCAACTCTTCGGGACACCTCGCGGGCGATTGGTTCGCGGCGAGAGGGCTCAAGTCCCGGCTCGCCATAGTCTCGTGGGACGCCGTGCCGGACAACGTCCGCGCGCTCCGCGAAGGCGCCATCGATTGCCTCGTGTCGCAGCGCCCCGCCGAGCAGGCTCGGGAAGCCCTCGAACTCCTCTTCCGCACCGTGGTGCGGGGGGAGAGGGGCCCGGCTTCGAGCTTCTCCGCGGAGATCCCCCTCGAATTGTTCTTTAAAGAGAATATCCCGCTGGGAGAATAGACTAGCCTTCGGCGCCTTCGCCGAAAAGGAGATGGGGAGATGATCGACCTCAAGAAATACGAGTTCTGGCTTATTGTTGGTTCCCAGGATCTCTATGGCAATCAAGTCCTCAAGACCGTCGACGAGCACTCCAGGAAAATGGTCCAGTACCTCGATTCCAAGCTGCCTTGCAGACTCGTCTGGAAGCCCGTCGTGCTCGGTCCGGATGAGATACTCAAGGTCGTCCGGGCCGCCAACGCCGACCCGAACTGCGCCGGCATCGTCACCTGGATGCACACCTTCAGCCCCTCGAAGATGTGGATCGCCGGGCTCACGGAGCTCAACCGCCCGCTCTGCCACCTCCACACCCAGTTCAACCGCGACATCCCCCTCGATTCGATCGACATGGATTTCATGAACTTGAACCAGTCGGCCCACGGCGACCGCGAGCATGGCTTCATCGGAGCGCGCTTGAGGATTCCGCGCAAAGTCGTGGTCGGGCATTGGGAGGACGCGGCTGTGGTCGAGAGGCTCGCCGGATGGATGCGCGCCGCGGCGGCGTTCGCGGACGGCAAGGCGCTCAAGGTCGCCCGCTTCGGGGACAACATGCGCGAGGTCGCCGTCACCGAGGGCGACAAGGTCGAGGCCCAGATCAAGCTCGGCTGGTCGGTGAACGGCTACGGCGTGGGCGACCTCGTCGAGTATGTCGAGAAGGCGCGCGAATCCGAGGTCGACGGCCTCGTGAAAGTTTACGAACGCGAGTACGAGATGGCCCCCGAGGCGAAAACGGGCGAGGGCGCGGCGCGCGTGCGCGAGCAGGCCCGGATGGAGCTCGGCATGCGGGCCTTCCTGGAAGCCGGGGGGTTCAACGCCTACACCGACACCTTCCAGGACCTCCACGGGCTTCCGCAGCTCCCCGGCCTCGCGAGCCAGCGGCTCATGGCCGACGGCTACGGCTTCGGCGCCGAGGGCGACTGGAAGACCGCCTGCCTCGTGCGCGCGATGAAGGTCATGGCCGCCGGATTGGGCGGCGTATCCTTCCTCGAGGACTATACCTACAACCTCGACCCCGCCGGACCCGCGGCATTGAGCGCCCACATGCTCGAAGTCTGCCCCTCCATCGCGGCCGGGAAGCCCCGCCTCGAGGTCCACCCCCTCGGCATCGGCGGGAAGGCCGACCCGGCGCGCCTCGTCTTCTGCGGCGAGCCCGGAGCGGCGATCAACGCCACCCTGGTCGACATGGGCGGCCGCATGCGCATGATCGTGAACGAAGTCGACGCGATAGAGCCCAAGCCCATGCCCAGGCTTCCCGTCGCCCGCGTCCTCTTAAAGCCCCGCCCCGACCTCGCCCGCGCCGCGGAGTGCTGGATCATCGCGGGCGGCGCCCACCACACGGGCTACTCCCGCGCCGTAAAAATGGAATGGATGCGGGATTGGGCCGAGATGGCCGGCATCGAATTCCTCCTCATCGGCGCGAAAACTGAGCCCGAGGAGCTGCGCAAGGAGATCCGCTGGAACGAGGTGTCCTACAGGCTGGGGCTTTAAAAGAAGGCGTGAATTTTGGCAAGGGCGAGCGCGACAAGCCCCGCTGAAAATGAAAAAGCCACCCGGTTAAGGGTGGCTTTTTCATTCGTGGAGAATAGGGGATTCGAACCCCTGACCTATAGATTGCGAACCTATCGCTCTACCAACTGAGCTAATTCCCCATGGTCGATTTCGGGCGCAAGGCCCCGGAACGCTGGACACTATACTATAGCGCCCGCGCCTTGATCAAGGCCCAACGCGCTTGGAAACGAGCGAGACGCCACCACCGATCAGCGATTGCCCGAGGGCGTCTCGACGAGAGTGGCGGCCAGCGCGGCGCTCGCGCCGAGCATGGCGGCGAAACAAAGCAGCGGGGCGACGTAGGATCCAGTCGCTCTTTTCAATGGTTCCATGGCGTAGACGAGGATCACTGAAAGCTGCCCCGCGAGCGATATCAGCCCGTTCGATGTGCCTTCGGGCGTGGGCAGCGCCGTTTCCGAGGCATATTGCGTGCCGATGGGATTCACCGAGACGAGGAAGAAGCCGAGCACGGCGCTCGAGGCGATGAGAAGGGGGTACGAAGGCGCGAGGGCGAGGCCGACGATGCCGGGGATGCCGCCCAGGAGGCCGAGTATGATGTAGGGTTTGCGCCGCCCCCGCCTGTCGGAAAGTGCGGGAATGGCGACGGCGCCCACGATGCCCGCCACGAGCATCGCGGCGACGGCGACGCCCGCCTGCATGGAATCGAAGCCGCGCGGCCGCACGATCCCCTCGATCCACGTGGTGACGCCGTTGAAGATTCCGAGCCCGATGAAAGCCATGAGCAGGTAGCGCCTGAAGGACTTCAGCGAAAGGGCCCGCTTGAGACCCGCGAGCATCAGGGCGCGTTCCCCCTCCGCGGAGGCGTCGGGCGGCGTGGCGGGCTTTTCGCGCGCGAACAGGACGAAGAGGAGGGCGGCGGTCGCCGCCGCGACGCCGTAGTACAGCTGGGCCTGCGATATAGGCATGGTTTCGGTGAGCATCGGCGTGACGACCTGCCCGATCGCGGCGCCGAGGAGGTTGGCCAAGGTCATCATGCCCACCGCCGTGGCCCGCTCGTTGGAGGGGAACCAGGCGGCGGCGATCTTCGTCCACGAATTGAGGAAGGCCGGCTGGGCGGCCGCCATGCCGATCGTCGCCGCGATGGCGAGGCCGAAGTTGGGGCCGGCCAGGCCTCGGGCGACGCCGCAGATCCCCGTGATGATCGCGCCCGCCGCCACCGTCGGCTTGCTTCCGAACCTATCGATGCACCATGAAACGGGAATGGAGAGCGGTATGAAACCTATCATGAAGATCATCGAGAAGAGGCCGATCTGGAGTTCCGACACGCCGTAGAATGCGCCGGCCGCGGCCGTCACGGGCGCGTAGCTTATCCAAAGCGCCTGGATCGTCAAATTCGCCAGCATGTGGAGGCCCAGCACGAGCCAGCGCGATCCATAGACGCGATATGTGGTGGCGCTTTGCGAGATTGCGGTTTTCATCGAGACTCTCCTCTGGCGATTATGAAAATCGATTATCGTGGACATGTCTCGATCGGAATACTACGCTATTCCAATGATTTCATATAGCGTTAATAGCGAAGTTCCCGAATTTTCTCGCTTAACCAACGCAGAGATTTTTCTTGACAGATCAGGAAAGTGACTCTATTGTTGAATCATCAAAACGTTTTGCTAGTGTTTTCAATGGAGGCAAACCATGAAAAAGAAATCAATTGTACTGTTGTCGCTTGTCCTCGTGGGGCTGACCTTCTTCGCCGGGGCCGTCGGGGCGCAGGCCAAGAAGACCCTGACGGTCCTCTGGTTCAACGACGCGAACGAGTCGGACGTGTTTGTAAAGACCATGGCGGATTACCAGAAAAGCAATCCGAACATCGCCATCGACATGCAGGTCATCCCTTTCAACGATTACCAGAACAAGCTGAAGATGATGATATCTGCGGGAAATCCGCCCGATGTCGCAAGACTCGCCAGCGCCCACGTGCCTCTCTTCGTCTCGAGCCTGGAGCCGCTCTCCGGCAAGAAAGAATTCGACGATCTCGCCAAGAACTATTTCGAATCGTCTCTCGCCCTTGGAAAGGACGAAGCGGGACGCCTGCTCGCCATGCCCACCGAAGCGACGGCGAATGGCATGATCGTGAACGAAACCTATTTCAAGAACGCCGGCATCGATATTCGGGCGCTTTCGAAGACATGGACTTGGGACCAGTGGGAAGAGGCCATGAAGAAAACGCTCAAGGCCAACTCCAAGGCGAAATACGGCATCGCCGTCGATTTCTCGACCCACCGTTTCGCCACATTCCTCTATGAAGCCGGCGGCCGCTTCCTGGCCTCCGACGGGAAAGGCATGAATTTTGACACTCCGGAGACCATCGATACGCTGAACTTCTTCAAGAAACTCCACGACGATGGCCTCGCTCCCAAGTCCGTCTGGATGGGATCTGAGAATCCGCAGGAGCTCTTCCAGTCCGGCCTCGTCGCCTGCCATGTCGGCGGCTCTTGGCTCATCAACGCTTATGTCAAGAATATCAAGGACTTCGAGTGGACGGTCGTGCAGATGCCGAAACGCAAGATCAATTCCTCGGTCCCCGGCGGCAAGTTCATCGGCACGTTCAAGGCTTCGCCGAACAAGAAGGAAGCGCTCGACCTGATCGCCGCGTTCTCCGACAAGGCGCACAACGAGATGTACTGCAAGGATACGTTCAATCTCTCGGCGCGCAGGGACGCCAAGATCGCCTATGCGGCGCGCTCTTACGAGTTCGGGATCTTCACCGATGAACTCAACCAGACGCCGGCTTATACGGCGATCGACTGGAAGTCGGACGAGGTCGCCAAGCTCAATCCCTACGCCCGCGAGCAGATCGTTGAAGGGCTTCTCGGCAAGCAAAGCATGGCCCAGACTGCGGCGAACATCCAGGCCAAGGGCAACTCATACTTCAAAAAATAGCCGTTTTTTGATCGCCGTGTCCCCGGG
>MTLD01001871.1_pt1 | contig 25621 bp, 25 predicted proteins | sample 1982471 | NCBI WGS metagenome assembly MTLD01 (sample SAMN05712604, study PRJNA340218) | biofilm metagenome | isolation source: sample SPM anode biofilm adapted to -50 mV | place: USA | collected 2012-02-03 | reverse complement strand
AATCCGTCCAGCCCCTGAAAATAGAAAGACCCGATCGGAGGAACCGATCGGGTCTTTCAAAAGTCGGGCTGGACGGATTTGGTCTCCAGTCGCGCACGTAGTGTGCACTCCCTGCGACCCGCCTCCGCACCTCTCGGCGCGTCCCTGCGCCGAGCCCTCGCTATGCGCTCGGGATGGCGCTTCGGATCGAATCCGTCCAGCCCCTGAAAATAGAAAGACCCGATCGGAGGAACCGATCGGGTCTTTCAAAAGTCGGGCTGGACGGATTTGAACCGTCGATCTCTTGGTCCCGAACCAAGCGCGCTAGCCACTGCGCTACAGCCCGTAAAAAAATCCCGCCGCGAGGGCGGGATTCGGGAGCGACGGGGCTTGAACCCGCGATCTTCGGCTTGACAGGCCGACGCGATAAACCAGCTTCGCTACGCCCCCAATGTCATCGCTGACAGGACGGCACTATATCGGTCGGCATGATTTGTGTCAAGAGGAGCGTCTGGGGCGGCGCGACGGCCCCGATCTCCTGCTCGCTGGAGCCGCTGGCTTGCGGGACTCCTGTGAGGTATCACGGCCGGTGGAATTATGCGTAGCAGGCACGGACCTCCCCGGCGCATGAGCTGCAGCGTCCGAGGCCGCGGCTGGATGCGTCCCACTGGCCGGTGTGGCGCTCATCGCCGGAATGGCTCCGGTGAATGCCTTCAGTATGACGGCGTTTGACTTGGGGTCGCGCTCGGTAGTGGTTGCTGGTATGGATCCATCGAGGAGTGCGATGGTGCCCGAAGGCATGTCGGCAAGCGAGCCGCGGGCCAGGGTATAGCCAGTCTTGGTGCAGGCGTAGCGGCCCAGACCGCCGTCGGGCAGCCTGAATGAATCGGTGATGATGCGGACGGAGCGGTCGGGAGGGTAGGCCTGCGCCGTGTCAGCCGGAGCCGCCGGCTCGGGCTGCATCAGGAGCCACGAGGCTATCAGTCTGTCCTTAGGCAGGCCCGCGGACTCGGAGAAGGCCAAGAGGCGCTGCGGAGCGGCGCCAGCATCGATGACGAAGTGGCACCAGGGCGCCTTGGATCGCCCTCGGGCCGTGACGACCCGCTCGAGCGTGCGGTCATGGGAAGGGCGCTGCTCTTCTTCGTCGTCTTTCCTGAAGGCTCCGCTCAGGAAGGCGCCCGCCATCGGACAGGCGGCGTCGTGGGGGCAGGGGGCGATGGACCGACCGCCGGTGAGCAACGTGGCCTCGCGGAGCGATGCGAGCATCGCTCCAGAGCGCGGGTCGCCGGGTTCGACGATCAGGAATCTGCCATCTGGCGCGGTGCGCGCTGCCAGCGAAGCGGCCAGCATCTCTCCGCGTTCGGCCAGCGAACCCTTCAGCTTCCAGAAGCCCTCATTGAACACGTTGGCTGCCGTCACCAGGGCGTGGCGCTGGTGGTCGCCGCCGTCCGGCGCTATCGAGAAGGCTTCCTTGCGCAGCTCGACCGTCCAGGTAAATGGCACGCCGGCACGCAGAGCCAGTCCTTCCAGAATGGAGGTGCCCAGTTCCATGACGCGGCGCACGCGATCGACGCACGTTATGGCAAGCGGCACTCCGCGCAGGTCCGGCCTTGCTATCCAGAGCGCTATCGGCACGGTCAGCGGACCGGAGCCTATGTCGAGCACCTGGTCACCGGAGGCCAGGCCCAGATCGAGGCCGGCAAGGATTGGCGCCAGTCGTACGACGTTCCAGGGCAGGAAGTACCGCAAGTAGGCCGCCAGCCGCGCCGGTTCACCGATGTAGTCCGCCTGCCGCGTCGACTTCTCGCTGGTCAGCTCTCGCCACAGCTCCAGTACATCACGGCGTATGTCCTTGCGGCGGCCCGACGGCAAAGGAGAAACCTCCTCGATGATGTCGAGCAGTGATGATACGAGCCTGGACGTCTCGGCGCTGGCCCTGGGGATCGACGATTCGACTATCAGCCGCGGCGTCGTAGGCCGGTACACGACGCGGGGAGGGGAAATCCAGCGCGGCCGCTCTGGTTTGCCGTGGTCGCCATGGCGATGCGCCGCGGAAGAACCTCGCGGCCTGGGGCTGTCGTGTCGTTTGTCGTTCATACGCCGACTATCGCACGATGGGCTCCGGAGCGCAAGATCGCCTGCGCCGCGGATTTCCGGCCGGGCACAAAAAAAGGCGTCCGCACGTGCGGACGCCTTGTCTGGACCGTTTCTATCGGCTAGAGGATCAGCTTGGCGCCGAACACCCACTTGAAGGGCATCACCGGCCAGGAGAAAATCTCCACTCCAGAGTTGGTCTGTGAGTAGAGCGGTTTGTCGCTCTGGACATTCCACATGCCCTTGGCAAAGATGCCTATGCCGCCGAGGTTGATTCCGAGGCCAAATCCAAAATCGGTATAGATCGAGCCGAACAGCGGATCGTCCGTCAGGTCTGGATAGACCAGACGGGCTGCAGCCTTGTCCTTGTAGTCATAGGCTATTTCGCCTACGCCGGCCTGCAGGAAGGGGTCGATGAAGGATCTGCCGCCCAAAATGTGGTAGGAGAGGAAGAAGTTGACATCATAGTTCCACATATCCAGGCCATAATCAGGAGACAGAATATCAGAATTAGAATACGTCTGCTGGTTGAACGATAGGCCAAGCCCAAGTCTGTGCAGTATCAGTTCGCCATAGCCACCCCAGTACACGCCGGTGCCATCCTTGAAGTCGGCCCAGGCCTGGCTCAGCGTCGTATCCTTCTCATAGTACTGCACGCCGGTAATACCCAGCACGATCTGGCCAAAGGCGCCGGTGGTCAACAAAGCTACGATGGCAAGCACCAGTAGCGTTCGCTTCATCATGAATGTCCTCCTTGCGCACGACCGCAGCATCGCCGCCGTGGTGCATACCAGTATCATAGCCCGCTTCCTGCAAAAAACCAAGGCCGAAAGCAAGAATGCCTGCCGGCGGTTGTTGACGAAGGCAAAGAGCGATACTATTGGTATCGATTGATTGTTACACATTTCGATGAAAGACAAGGAGTCGCAATGATGAAGCGAAATGCATCGATACTGGCCATCCTGATGGCCTTTGGGCTGGTTGTTGGCGCCTATGCCCAGGCCAAGGCCACACTGACGGTCATAGCCAGCGAAGGACCGGCCCAGGTCATACTGAATGGCAAGCTTCTAGGCGTCGGCAACCCGAAGTTCAGCGCCCAGGTGGCCGTTGGAACCTATGACCTGATAGTCAGGAAGCCGGGCCTGCCCGAGTTCAGGCAGCGCATCACGGTGGGGCCGGGCGGGCTGACCATCAATGCCACGCTGGGCAGCGCCCCGGTCACGATGCCGCCGCCGGTCGTGACGCCGCCTCCCGCGGTCAACTACGTGCTGACCATCAATTCGAACGTCAACGGAGCCGATGTCTTCATCAATGGCATCCAGGCGGGCAGGACGCCATTCAGCGGCCAGCTGCCATCCGGATCATATACGGTCATCGTCAGGGCGCAGGGCTACAATGAGTTTACCCAGAACATAGCCGTCAGCGGGTCGATGACGATCAACGCGATGCTGGCCCCGATCGCGGTGCCGCTCAATCTGGGCAACCTGTTCCCCGGCGCGGAGGTCTTCCTGAATGGAGCCAGGATCGGTGTGGCCAACAACCAGCCGTTCATTGCCCAGGTCGCTCCCGGTACCTATACGCTGACAGTCCGGGCCGGCGGCTTCATGGACTTCTCCATGCAGATAACCGTTGGCGCCGGCGGCTACAGCTACACTCCGGCGCTTCAGCCGCTGATGGCGGATTACACCTTCCAGATTCCCAGCTCGGTGATGAACCCCGAGATGAAGGGCAATCCGTGGAGCCAGATACGGCTGTATGTCGATGGCGCCGCCCAGAAGGACTTCAGGGGCAGGGTGCCTGCCGGCAAGCACACGATCCGGATGGTATCCGGTGCCTTCCAGATCGAACTGGTCTTCGACTTCGAGGCTGGCAAGTCATACACGATTGAGCCGTTCGCGGGCATGTCGGTCAGATAGACGCAGAGCCGCGTCCAGCAGTACCGCCCGTGGTTGCACGCGCAAGCGTGGACCAGGGGCGGTTTTTTTTCGATTCCGGGGAAAAGGGCGCGATAATGGCGTATACTACTTGCTAGTAGAGCACTGTAAACAAGGAGGATGTCATGAAGAAGTTTGTGGCCGTCCTGGCCATACTCGTGCTGGTCGCGGTACCGACCTTTGCTCAGTGGCGGCTCGATGTGGGGGCGATCGTGCCCCGCGGTGTCGGTCTGTCCATTGGCGGCAGTACGGAGACCACGATCGGCGGCGTCGACATGGCGTCGTGGCCGTTCATCCCATTCCCGGAGGCAGGCCTGTACTATACCGGCGAGTTTGGGCCGATCAGCATGGGCGTCGGCGTCCGCGCCTTTACGCTGATAGTCGAGACCATACTGTGGCCCAATGCCTTTGTCGAGGCAAGTTTCGGTCCACTCGTACTGGAGGCTCAGGTCGGTGGTGGGCTCTTCGCGATGCTGGGGCTGGCCACGGCATCCGAGACTGGCAGGGTCTTCCTGCCCGACATTTCTGCCTGGTTCAAGATAGGAAAGAAGGGCAACTTCAGGCTCGGTGGCGGCCTCATCGGCCTCTACATGCCCGAGATTACCGATACCGACGCGCTGCCATTCCTCCTGTATCTGGGTGGCAAGGTGGCGATAGGCCTCTGAGCGCCGGCGGTCGCCGAGTCAAAGAAGAATAGCGGGGCACACCGGTGCCCCGCTCGACAGGCAGGATCGCCCCTCGCCTACTCCAGGCTCAGTATGACCTTGCCGGAGTTGCCCGAAAGCATCGCGTCGAAACCCTTCTGAAAGTCATCGAACTTGAACCGATGGGTAATGACCGGCGCTATGTCCAGACCGGAGAGCACCATCGTCTGCATCTTGTACCAGGTCTCGAATATCTCGCGGCCATAGATGCCCTTGAGGAACAAGCCCTTGAATATCACCTTCTCCCAGTCGATGCCGGCGCCGTTCGGCAACAGCCCCAGGAGCGCTATGCGGCCGCCGTTGTACATGTTGTCGAGCATCTGCTCGAAGGCCTGGGGCGAGCCAGACATCTCGAGACCTACGTCGAAGCCACCGACCATACCAAGCTGCGGCATGACGGCATGCAGATCTTCCTTGGTGATGTTGACGGTGCGCGTGGCGCCCAGCTTCTTGGCCAGCGCAAGCCGGTAGTCATTCACGTCGGTGATAACGACGTTGCGCGCGCCGACGTGGCGGGCAATCGCCGCCGCCATGCAGCCGATCGGGCCGGCGCCGGTTATCAGTACATCTTCACCGACCATGTCAAACGACAGGGCGGTATGGGTCGCGTTGCCATACGGATCGAATATCGCGGCAATGTCATCGGGTATCGAATCGTGTACGTGCCAGGCGTTCGATGATGGCACGGAGACATACTCGGCGAAACAGCCATCGCGATTGACGCCGATGCCGCGGGCGTTTGGACAGAGATGGCGCTTGCCGGCCCTGCACGCGCGGCAGACGCCGCAGACGATGTGTCCTTCGGCCGAGACGCGCTCGCCCAGCTTGTAACCCTGTACCGCGCGGCCCATCTCGACAATCTCGCCAACGAACTCGTGGCCGATGGTCATTGGCGTCTTGATCGTGCGCTGCGACCATGAGTCCCATTTGTAGATATGCACATCGGTGCCACAGATGGCCGTCTTCTTGACCTTGATGAGAAGATCATTGTCGCCGACCGTCGGCATCGGTACGTCCTGCATCCATAGGCCAACTTCGGGTGATTTCTTGACAAGAGCCTTCATGATCGTCCTCCATGCGGACGCACGGCTTGAGCCGTGGAGTCTCGCGAGCGTTCGCGGGCGCTTTCCGACGCAGACGATCGGCGCGCAGCGCGGTGGTACCGGTGCGGTACGCCACCAGTATAACGTGCCCTTCAATTCCGGTGAAGTGTTTTTGGCTCGAATAATGCACCAAAAGTTTCAATAAAAGAAATGGCGTTTTGAATTCTGGATGAAATTTCGCTTTTTTGCTTGCGTCATATGCGGAGTCTGCGTATAATTCCCCCAATAATTACGAGACACCGACGATCTCACGCCAAGGAGTCCACATGCCGCAGAGGATCCTCGTCATCAATCCCGGCTCGACATCGACCAAGATCGGTGTCTTTCAGGATGGCGCCGAGCTGTTTACCCAGAGCGTTGCGCATAGCGCCGAAGAGCTGTCAGTCTTCCCGACCATCGCGTCACAGTTCGAATTCCGTGAACGGTGCATTCGCGACGCGCTGCTGGCCAAGCACTTCGACATCAAGTCATTGTCATGCGTGGTGGGACGGGGCGGACTCTTGAAACCGATCCCCGGCGGAACCTATGCCGTCAACGCCGCGATGCTCGATGACCTGCGCAACGCCCGGTATGGCGAGCATGCTTCCAACCTGGGCGCCCTGGTGGCCAATGCGATAGCCTCCGAGATTGGCCTGTCCTCGTACATTGTCGATCCGGTCGTCGTCGATGAGCTGTCCGATGTGGCCAGAATGTACGGACACACGTTGTTCCGCAAACAGAGCATCTTTCATGCGCTCAACCAGAAGGCGGTCGCGCGGCGCTGGGCATCCGAGCATGCCAGGCACTATGAGGATGTCAGGCTGGTCGTTGCCCACATGGGCGGCGGTGTCTCCGTTGGCTACCATGACCATGGCAAGGTGGTCGATGTGAACAACGCGCTGAATGGCGAAGGCCCATTCAGCCCCGAACGCGCCGGCACGCTGCCATCAGGCGCGCTGACCAGGCTCTGCTTCTCTGGAAAATTCACAGAGAAGGAAGTGATGAAGATGATCAACGGCCAGGGCGGCATGGTCAGCCTGGCCGGTACGAACGACATGCGCGTGCTGGAGACCAGGCATCTGGCTGGCGATTCCGAGGCGACCATCGTGTACGAGGCGTTCATATACAACGTTGGCAAGGCCATTGGCGGCCTGGCGGCAGCGGCAGAAGGCCGGCTCGATGGCATCATCCTGACCGGCGGCATCGCGTATGGCAAGCCGGTGCAGGAAGGCATCAAGCGGATGGTCGGCTGGATGGCGCCGGTCACGGTATATCCGGGCGAAGGCGAACTCGAGGCACTGGCCCTGGCCGGCGCGCGGGTGCTGGATGACCCGAAGAGCGCCCAGGAGTATAGCTGACATGAGGACGATCGCAGACATCATGGCGGCGGCGAGGGCGCGTGGCCGCAAGCGCATAGCGCTGGCCGCGGCCCAGGAGCTGTCCGCACTCGAGGGCGCCTTCGACGCCAGGGCGGCCGGCCTCGCCGAGCCGATACTGATTGGGGACATCGAGGCCATCAAGAAGATGGCTGCCGAGATTGGCGCCGACCTGGCCGGTGTCCGCATGATAGAAGAGAAGGACTATGCCGCGGCCGCAGCCACAGCCGTGGCGCTGGTCAGGACCGGCGAGGCCGACGTGCTGATGAAGGGCGTACTCGATACGTCCATCCTGCTCAAGGCCGCGCTGAACAAGGAGACCGGCATCAATGCCGGCAAGCTGACCAGCCACGTCGCGGTCATAGAGTCGCCGCACTACCACAAGCTGTTCATCGTGACCGATGCCGCCATCAACATAGCGCCGGACGTTCCGGCCAAGCTGGACATCATCGCGAACGCCGTCAAGGTATCGCGGGCACTCGGTGTCGACCGGCCCAAGGTCGCGCTGCTCGCCGCGGTGGAGAAGGTCAACTACGACAAGATGCCATGCACCGTCGACGCGGCGATCATCACCCAGATGAACCGGCGCGGGCAGGTCAAGGATTGCGTCGTCGACGGCCCGCTGGCGCTGGACAACGCGGTCAGCGCGGAGAGCGCGAAGATCAAGAAGATCGTATCCGAGGTGGCCGGTGACGCCGACATCCTGGTCGCGCCGGACATCGAGGCGGGCAACGTCCTGTACAAGAGCCTCCTCGATATGGGCGGCGCCCACGGAGCGGGCATTGTGGCCGGAGCGGCCAGGCCCATCGTGCTGACCAGCCGTGCGGACAGCCGGGATACCAAGCTGGCAAGCATCGCGCTCGCCATACTGGCCGGTTAGGGACAGAACGGGAACATGCATCGAGCCGGAGTATTCCGGAACATACCAGAAGGAGTCGCCATGGCTACTAAAGGAAGAATCGAGATCGATCGGGAACGGTGCAAGGGTTGCCTGTTGTGCATCCCCGCATGTCCGACCAAGGTGCTCGCGGCAGACAGCGAGCCGAATTCATGGGGTTATTATCCGTCCACGGCCGTTGCCATGGACAAGTGCATCGCCTGTGGCAATTGCTACACCGTCTGCCCGGACGTGGCGATCACCGTCTACAAGCTGTGAGGAGGGTCAGACATGGCTGAAGAAAAACGCCTGATGAAGGGCAACGAGGCTATGGGCGAGGCCGCCGTGCGCGCCGGATGCGACGCGTATTTTGGCTATCCCATTACCCCGCAGAACGAACTGACCGCATACATGGCCAAGCACATGCTTGACCAGAAGCGGACATTCATCCAGGCGGAGAGCGAAACCTCCGCCATCAACATGGTCTATGGCGCCGCCGCCACGGGCGCGCGCGCGATGACCAGCTCGTCGAGCCCGGGCGTGTCGCTCAAGCAGGAAGGCATTTCGTACGCGTGCGGCGCCGACGTGCCGTGCGTCATCATCAACGTGGCGCGCTCCGGTCCCGGACTGGGCGGCATATCACCGGCGCAGGGTGACTACTTCCAGTCGACCCGCGGCGGCGGACACGGCGACTACTACCATATCGTACTCGCCCCCAAGAGCGTGCAGGAAGCGGCCGACCTGACCTACGAGGCCTTTGACCTCGCGGATCAGTGGCGCATGCCGGCGATGGTACTTGCCGACGGCATGATCGGCCAGATGATGGAGGGCGTCAGCTTCATGCCCCCCAAGGACCCGGCCTCCAGGGTCGCCAAGCCATGGGCCGTTGGCCACCACACCAAGGGCAAGCCCCTCTGCCATGTCGACTCGACGCACCTCGTGCCCGAGGAGTTCGAGCAGACGAACATCGCCCGCTACAAGCGCTACGACGAGATGAAGAAGGTCCTGCCGCGCTGGGAGGAGCAGTTCGTCAATGATGCCGACCTGATCCTGACGGCCTACGGCACCTCCGCTCGTGTGTGCCTCGGCGCGATGCAGATGGCACGCAAGCTCGGGCTCAAGGTCGGACTCTTCAGGCCCATAACGCTCTGGCCGTATCCGGAAAAGCGCATCGGCGAGCTGGCCGGCAAGAAGTTCCTCGCGGTCGAGATGAGCATGGGCCAGATGGTGGAGGACGTGCGCCTGCACACGCACGGCAAGAGCGAGGTGTCCTTCTACGGACGCTGCGGCGGCATGATACCGACCGAGGAAGATGTCCTCGCCGAGATCCGCCGGATCTTGAAGAAATAAGGAGCGCACACGTGGAACCTCTATACGGACACCCGAAGAGCCTGTTGCCGATCCAGACCAAGTACTGCCCCGGCTGCGGTCATGGAGTCATTCATAGACTGATCACCGAGGTGATAGACGAGATGGGCATGCAGGAGAAGTCAATCATCCTGAACCCCGTCGGCTGCTCCATCTGGGCCAGCCTTTATTTCGACTTTGACTCGGTGCAGGTACCGCATGGCCGGACCCCGGCCGGCGCCACCGGCGTCAAGCGCATGAAGCCCGACCACCTGGTCATCTGCTACCAGGGCGATGGCGATCTTGCGGCCATCGGCACCGCCGAGGCCGTGCACGCGGCCAACCGCGGCGAGAAGTTCACGACGATATTCGTCAACAACGCGATCTATGGCATGACCGGCGGCCAGATGGCTCCGACCACGCTCGTAGGCCAGCATGCGACGACCGCGCCCTACGGCCGCGATCCAGTCGAGGCCGGCATGGGCTACCCGATACGCGTCCTCGAGATGCTCGCGACCCTGGGCGGCACCAGGTACCTGGCTCGTGGCTCCGTCAACAATGCCGTCAACATCCGCAAGACCAAGCAGTACATCAAGAAGGCGTTCGAGGCCCAGATGCGCGGCGAGGGCTCGACGATGGTGGAGATCCTGTCACAGTGCCCGACCAACTGGGCGATGGACCCCCAGGAGAGCGTGCAGTGGGTGGCGGACAACATGATTCCATTCTACCAGCTCGGCGAGATCAAGAACGAGCTGGCTGGCGCCAAGGAGGCCGCGAAATGACCGAAAAGACCTTCATGGCCGGCTTCGGCGGCCAGGGCATCATATCGTTGGGACAGCTGTGGGTGTATTGCGGCATGAAGGAAGGCCTCGAGGTCACCTTCTTCCCGTTCTACGGCGCCGAGAAGCGCGGCGGCATCGCGCGCGCCAGCGTCATCGTGTCGACCGAGGAAATCGCCAGCCCCCTGGTTACCGCTCCGGACAGCGCCGTCGTGATGAACCTGGATTCGCTGCCCCTGTGCGAGGCCGTGCTCAAGCAGGGCGGGACCCTGATCATCAACTCCAGCCTTGTCAAGGAAGAGACCAAGCGCACGGATGCCCGCGTCATCAAGGTGCCGTGCAACGACATCGCCGTGAAGCTGGGTGACGTGAAGTTCGCCAACATGGTGATGATGGGCGCCCTGTCAAAGGCGACCGGGGCGGTCAAGCTGGACAAGCTTGAGGCGGTACTCAAGACATTCTTCAAGGCCGACAAGCACAAGTTCATACCGATGAACATGAAGGCCATCGAAGAGGGAGCCAAGGCAGTCGGCTGATTCCGCATCGGCGACAACACGACAAGCCGTTCCGGAGCACAACGCGCCGGAACGGCTTTATCATTTGTGCCGGCTCCACTATGATTGCCGCATGGACAAGAAGCGCGGGTTTCTCCGAATCCTTCCGTACCTGGGACCGGCGTTCATAGCGAGCGTCGCCTATATCGATCCGGGCAACTACGCTACCAACATCCAGGCTGGCTCCGAGTTCGGATACACCCTGCTGTGGGTGATCTTTGCCAGCAACATTACCGCGATACTCGTGCAGGCGACCGCCGCGAAGCTCGGCATCGCGACAGGCAAGAACCTGGCGGAGCACTGCCGCGACAGCTATCCAACATGGGCCAACTATGGCCTGTGGATCATGATGGAGATCGTCGCGATTGCCACGGACCTGGCGGAATTCCTGGGAGCCGCGGTTGGCCTGCAGCTGCTCTTTGGCCTGCCTTTGCTGCTGGGCGGCATCATTACGGCGCTGGCCACCTTCCTGATACTGGGCGTCGAACGCTTCGGATTCCGCCCGCTCGAGGCTATCATCACGGGGTTCGTCATCGTCGTCGCGGTCAGCTACCTGGTGGAGACCATACTGGACAGGCCCGACTGGGCCGTCATGGCCCAGTCATTCAACCCGCCGCGCATACCGGGAGCGGAAGGCGCGCTGCTGGCGGCCGGCATACTCGGCGCTACCGTGATGCCCCATGCGATATTCCTGCACTCCGCCCTGACCCAGAACCGGATGCGTCCCGATGACGAGTCCGGCCGCAGACGGCTGTTCCGCTTCGAGCTTGTCGATGTGCTGGTCGCGATGGGCGTGGCGAGCTTCGTCAATGCCGCGATGCTCGTGATGGCCGCCGCGGCCTTCCATCGCAACGGCATCACCAACGTCGCTACCCTGGAGCAGGCCTACGTCACGCTGGAGCCGCTCCTTGGGAAGAGCGCCAGCGTTGTCTTTGGCATATCGCTGCTTGCCTCGGGCCTGTCGTCATCGGCCGTCGGCACCAGCGCCGGCCAGATCATCATGGAAGGCTTCGTCAACAGGCACATACCCGTCTGGATACGCCGCCTGGTCACGGTAGCCCCGAGCATCTTGATCATCGCGATAGGCCTGGAACCGACCAGGGTGCTGGTCATCAGCCAGGTGCTGCTGTCGTTTGGCCTGCCCGTGACGATATTCTCGCTACTGCGCTTCAGCGCCGACCGCAGGCTGATGGGAAGCCTGGTCAACGCGCGGCTGACCAGCATCCTTCTGGGAGCAGCCGCGATCTTCGTCTCGGTTCTGAACCTGTTCCTGATCATCAAGACGATAGCCTGAGACAGACTGGCAAGGAGCGACGATCGTGTTTGAACGCATACTGGTTCCACTGGACGGTTCTCCCGCCTCCGAGCTGGCGCTGCCGCGCGCACAGACCATAGCGCGGGCCTGCGGTTCCACGCTGATACTGGCCCACATCATCGAGTCAGACCCCCCAAAGACCGTGCACGGCCAACCTCATCTGGCGGACGCGGAACCGGCCGCCCGGTACCTGGAGCGACTGGCCGAGGGCTTGCGGGCGAAGGGCCTGGCGGTGGAGACCCACGTGCACACGAGTGATGCGGATGACGGCACGAGCCAGCGCGACCTGGCCGATACCCTGGCGGCGCACACCGCCGAGCTTGGCTTCGATCTTGCCGTGATGGCGGCCCATGGCCGCCGCGGACTCATCGACTACCTGACCGCCTCGATGCCACTCAGGGCGGCCGCGGCCGGTTGTTCCGCCGTCTACCTGGTTCGGGGCAAGCGGACCGGATCCGATGCCTCCGGGCCCAGGGCAATCGTCGTGCCGGTCGATGGGGAGAGCGAGCACGAAGCCGCCCTGCCACAGGCACTGGCACTGGCCCAGGCACTGCGGCTGCCGGTGGAACTCCTGGCCGTCATACCGCGGTCCGGATTCGACGCGGGAGGCGAGGCGGCCGCGACGGCGCGACTGTCGCCGGCACTGTCGGGAGCCTCCTATGGTTACGCGGCCGAGACAGCCGAGACCTACCTGGCCGCGCTCTGCGCGCGACTGTCAGCAGAGCGCGCCGCCGATGGAACACCCCTGTCGATACCGGTACGCTGGAGGCTGCAGCGCGGCAGACCGTCGGGCGGCATCGTCCGACGCGCCCGGGCGAGACAGGCCCTGGTCGTGCTGTCGACCCACCGGCGCCTGGGCTTCGACGCCGCGCTGGAAGGCTGCGTCGCCTTTACGGTTGCCACCGCCTACGACGGCGACAGCCTGATCGTCCCGGTCGCCTCCTGCGTCTAGCTCCTGATGAAATGGGGCATGTCGGCCGGCAGCACCAGCGACAGCTCGACAAGGCCGGCCACCGCGCCCGACGCATCGCGCCATGCGCTCTGGTAGATCAGCTTCTTCTGCCCGGCCTTGTCTATCGTGTACACGTTTTGCCCGCCCGAATCGAGCAGATTCTGCACGATCGCCTTTGATCGCTCATTGTGGCAGGCCATCAGCGGCTTGCCGATGAGGGCCCGTCCGCCCTCCTTGGTGTAGGTGGCGGCTGACTTGTCGTTCATGTAGATGATGTGCAGCGCGCGATCGGACACGGTGACGGCGCCGGGAAAACTCGTAACCCAGTCGGGCAAATCGTTCATCGGAGGCTCCTTGTTGATGCTGCATTACTGTACCAAGCAAGGCCACCGGGCTACAATGGCCGCGCGCCGCGGTGGCGCTTCAGGGAGGCGTACACGATGGCCAAGGGCAGTGAACCGTGGGTCGTATCGTCACGGCGTGAGGTGGGGAACTACCGTATATTCAGGGCCCAGGAACTGACCAGCCAGGGCCCGCACGGCAAGGAAGGCCGCTTCGTCGTGCTGGATGCGCCGGACTGGGCCGTAGTCGTCCCCGCCATCGAGCGCGGCGACCGGCGGTACATACTCGCCGTGCGCCAGTTCCGCCATGGCTCGAGCGCCTCGTCCACCGAGTTCCCCGGAGGCGTCGTCGAACCCGGAGAGGCACCCGCCGCGGCGGCCGCCCGCGAACTGCTCGAAGAGACGGGCTACGCCGCCGGCCGCATCGTCCATCTGGGCTCGTGCTCGCCGAACCCCGCCTTCATGACCAATACCTTTCATGTGTTCGCGGCCGAAGGCTTGAGCCTCGTGGCAGACCAATCGCTCGATGAACACGAACTGGTCGACGTGGAGGAGATTCCCGAAGACGAACTGTTCGCCCGCGTCGGCGCACCTCCCTGGAACCACGCCCTGATGCTGACGGCGGCATGGTACTACCGGCAATGGCGGGAACGCGAGGACGGCAAACGGTAATCGGCGATCGGGGATGCAACCATCGTGGCGGCCGCGCGTCTAAATGGACGAAACGGAGCCACACCATGAACTTGCAGCATGTGCACATCAATATCTGGGGAGATTCCATACTGAAGGGCGTCGTCCTCAATGAGACCGAAGGCCGCTATCAGGTACTGGAAAATAATTGCGTCGATAGATTCGCAACGATGACCGGGTCGATCATAGACAATCATTCGAGCTTCGGCATGACGACGGGCAAGGCGCTGGAACGCATCAAGCGATCGATCATCCGAAAGCCACCCGTGCGGGACGATATCGTGCTGATCGAATTCGGCGGCAACGACTGTGATTTCAGATGGGACGAAATATCGGCGAACCCAGGCGAACAGCATCTGCCCAAGACCCCGATCGGACAATTCGGCAAGACGCTGCAGGCGATCATCGATGTGTTCAGGTCGATCGACAGCAAGCCCGTCCTGATGGCGCTACCGCCGCTCGAGCCGGCCCGATTCCTGGACTGGGTATCGCGGGGCCTGGACCGCGCCAACATCCTGGCCTGGCTCGGAGATGTGAACAGGATCTATCGCTGGCAGGAGGCGTACAGCGACATCGTCGTCCAGACCGCCAACGCCAACGGGCTGCGCGTGATCGACGTGCGCAAGGATTTTCTCGTCAGCGACAACTATACCGCCAAGTTCTGCGCCGACGGCATGCACCCGAACGAGGCCGGCCAGCGCGTCATCCTTGAATCGATACTCTCGTACGTTCAGAGCGCGTAGATACCGAGCGACAACAGTATCCGCTTTGGAACGTGATGCATCGGCTGCCACGATCTCAATTGCCTTGCCGAATTTTCGCAACCATGGTACTACTTGATGCCAGCATCAAATTATGCCGAGGTAGTTCATGCGTCTCACGCGCTATGCTGTCGCCGTCTTGAGCATTCTGATCTTCTGCATATTGCTCCTCGCGGTTGCCTACAGTTTCGTGAACCAGGCCACCAGCAGCCAGGAATTTCCTCTGGTGCTTGTTCTTGGGACGATAGTCCTTATCAACGTGCCGCAGATGTTTCTGGGCCGGTTCATAAAGAAGACCGTCTCCGGTAGCTACCTTGACCTTGCCGTAGGATTGTATGTGGCATGTTTCATGGCCATGGCAGTGATGCATCTGGCGGGCGGCAAGACCGTGGACCTGGCTGCGCTGCGAGTTCATGACACGATCGGATTGAAGACCTTCGTCCATTCGATATTCAGTTCGCCTATGCTGACGATTGTGACCTACTTCGTCCGCTCGGTTGCGTTGATCCTTATCGGAACGAGCCTGAAGAGCGTTGCCCTGTTCGATTCCCGGATTCGCCCATTCAGGATGCTGACGCTGCTGTCTGGCATCGCATCGATATCGATCGTGGCGGCTCCACTGGGGCTGGTCTTTCTGGTTCTATCCTATTGGTCTCTGGGAATGTTCCTGCTGCGAACCAGGCTGGGCACGGAACAGAAGCCATCCTTCCGCATCATCGATGACTATCGGCCTTTCTGAATCGTTGCGCGATACGACCTTGACACGCTACATTGGGGAGTCATCCATGCCAACCACGCCAGCAAATTCGCCAGAAGCCGAATTGGATTATTGCATCAAGTCCTACCTGATCTATCTGGCACACGTAAAGAACAGCATCTCGCTGTCGATAGCGGAAAAGAGCGACCATCTGCGCCTGGCTGAAGAAACATCAAGCGAAATATTCGCGTCGGCAGAGAAGCTCGGGTCCAAGGGTATCAACTCCTTCAACAAGGCGGAGATACGGTCACACGCAGATGCGATGGTCAGGCGATATACGGAGGTCATTTCCTCGCGACTCAAGGACTTGGACAAGGTGCTGACGATCGACACGTCACGTCCCCATTCAGTCAAGGAAGCCGTCGAGTCGCTGGCACTCGCCGGACCGAACCTGGTCGTGCTCGGAAGAGACAAGATTGACCGCTTCTTCAGCCTCAGACAATTCTATGGAGCGGCCGAAGACCCGCTTGATGCCATGAAGAAGACCGCCCACCTGCGAGAGGAAGACGACAGAAAATTCTTCGAGCTCGGGCTGAAGACATTTCGATCCATGCTCCTCGAACCGACACACAGCAACGCCGATCGATACTTCGAGGCGGCGAGCCTCGTCGATTCCAGACTGGCCGCCGATGATCATGTCAGTATCAGCTCGATTGACCATGGCGCGTGTTCTGTTGTTCTGGATGAATCCACTCATCGCATCAACATGCGCATTGCGTTCGATTTGGGTGCGTCGAATATCAATCTGGTTATCGATGGCTTCATCGAGAGCGATGGCGCGCGCGATGACTTCCACATCACGCAACGCTATTCACGTTCGCTTGAAGGCTCGGTGCTGAACGCGTATCGGCTGAGAAGGATATTCGAAGTCGCGAAGGGCGGGGGAAGAGGGTGATCAGGGACCGGTGAACGGTCATTGCCGATCGCGACCGCAAACTCAGGGAGCTCGACTCCTGGGTCAGCGACCTGCGCGGGGTCTGCGAGGTGGCGTTCTATGATGACCGTGACGAGCTGGAGAAGCTCGGGCCACTGGCGCCTACGCGCAGGCGCGCCTCCGGTGCCAGGAAGAAGGCGGTCGCGGCGGTCTAGTCCGTGACGCGCCCCTATTCCCACTTGAACAGGGCCGAGCTGAGCACCAGAAAGACGATGGTCGCGCCGCCCAGGAACAGCAGGTTGGGCGCTACCTGCGCGAGTCCAGCGCCGTCCAGCATGATCTTGCGCGCGGCTTCGGTAAAGTGCGTCAGTGGAAACGCGTACGAAATGGTCCGCAGAATCGGGGGGCTGCCTTCGAGCGAGAAGAAGACGCCGGACAGGGCCAGCATCGGAAAGGTGATCAGGTTCAGGAGGCCGCCCGCCATCTCCTCGCTCTTCATCCTGGAGGCGAAGACGAGGCCCAGCGCTATCATGCACAGGATGCCCAGGGTCGTCAGCGCCAGCAGCAGCAGGTAGCTGCCCCGCATCATGAAGCCCAGGAACAGGTTGGTGCCGGCGTAGACAACGACCGAGGTGGCCAGCACGATGACGAGGCGGCTGGCCGCCTGGGCCGACACGAAGTTGAGCGCGTGCACCGGCGTCGCCTTGAAACGCTTGAGCACGCCGTTCTTGCGGTAGCGCACGATCACATAGCCGACGCCGAAGAGGCTGGAGAACATCATGTTCATGCCGATGACGCCGGGCACCAGCCAGTCGACGTAGCGGGTGGCGCGTCCGATGACGGTGCGCTCGGTAAACGCGGTGTGGGCTGTAGGCGTCGCGGCCTGCTGCGCGGTAAACAGGGTGCGCAACAGTCGCCCCTTCGACGACTCGGCGTTGATAGCGTACTGCGAGGCGTTGAAGTCCAGCACCATGTCTATCTGGTGGCGCTCCAGCTTCTGCAACGCGTTCGCCAGTCCGTCGGCGCCTTCGTACGGTATGAACTGCGCCTGCTCCATGCTCAGGAATGGCATGCCCGGTGGCGGCGTACCGGTAACGCCTACCTTGAAGAGGGCGGATTCGCCGCCGGAGAACGCGAAGGCCATGCCGAATACCAGGAAGGCAGGCATCAGCAGGTTCCATACAAAGGTGCCGCGGTCGCGCACGAACTCCATCGTCCGTGCCTTGAACATCGCGATGAATTGACTGAATGGCATACGATTCCTTTGCTAGGTCCGCAGCGAAGACCCGGTCAGCTTGATGAAGAGGTCTTCCAGATTGGGCTTGTGAATGGACAGGCCCTCCAGGTTGACGTGGGCCGCCAAGAGCGCCTTGAGGCTCTGGTCCAGGGTGGTGGTCTGCATGGTAAGCGTGCCATCCCTGATCTCCACGCCCGCGAGTCCTTCCAGCGCCTGGTCGCAGCAGGCGTCATACGGCATGCTCAGCAGCACGCCCTCGAAGTGGCTGTCCAGCAGGGTTGCCGGCGTGTCGATGGCCATGATCGCGCCATGGTCCATGATCGCTATGCTGTCGCAGAGCAGCTCGGCCTCGTCCATGTAGTGGGTGGTCAGGAGTATCGTCGTGTGCTCCGCCTTGATGCGGCCTATCAGCTCCCAGAAGTTGCGGCGCGCCTGCGGGTCAAGCCCGGTCGTTGGCTCGTCCAGGAACACGATCTCCGGCTTGGGCAGGATGGCCAGCGCGAGCAGCATGCGCTGCCGCTGGCCGCCCGACAGCTTGCGGTTGTCGCGCTCCAGGATGTCCTCGAGGGAGCAGAGCCTGACCACCTCGTCGAGCGACCGCGGCGCGGGGTAGAACGACGAGAAGAGGGCTATGGTCTCGCGCACCGTGATGAATTCCGGCAGGGCGGTCGACTGGAACTGTATGCCGATCTTCTTCTTGTAGTCCCGGCCTATGGGGCCGTCCTTGAACAGGACCCTGCCCGATGTGGGCTCGGTGATGCCTTCGAGCATCTCGATGGTCGTGGTCTTGCCGGCACCATTCGGCCCCAGGAGCCCGAAACAGATGCCTTCGGGAATGCCGAAGGTAATGTCGTCGACGGCCCTGACGGTACCGAACTGTCTGGAAAGATGCTCTACTCTGAGTATATCGCTCATCTTTACAAGATAGCTATCGGTGCGGCGGAGCGGCAATCCTATTCGGTCGGACGCATCGGGGCGTAGTAGTCGCCGCCAAGCGAGTCGACGACGACCAGGGCGGGCAGGCCGGCAAGCTGCACCAGCCGTATCGCCTCCATGCCCAGCTCGGGCCACGCGATGATGTCGCAGGACGACACGTGGCGTGACGCGGCCAGCGCGGCTGCTCCACCGACGGCCGCCAGGTACACGCCGCGGTGCGCCTGGCAGGCGCCGCGGCAGACCGCGCCACGCTCGCCCTTGCCGATGGTGATCCTCGATATGCCGTGGTCCATGAAGGTCTCCAGATAGGCATCCATGCGCCTCGAGGTGGTGGGGCCGATCGAGCCGACGACCTGCCCGGCGGGCGTGCCGGTCGGGCTGGCGTAGAAGATGGGGTAGCGGCTCCAGTCGGGCAGCGGCTCGCCTGCCTCGATCATGGACAGAAGCCGCGCATGGGCGGCGTCCCGTGCCAGTATGACGGGGCCCCAGAGCGCTACCAGCTCGCCTGCGCGCAGGGCGAGCATCGCCTCCTCCGCGTGCGGCTCGCCGGCCATGGCAAGCTGGAGGCGCGGCGGAGTCGTCCGGGACAGGGTCGCCGGGATGGCCGCGCTGTCCTTGGCGGTCTCGATGATGCGCTCCACCTCGGCGCGGTCAGCCAGACGCTCGACGAAGTACCCGTCGGTTCCGATACGGGCATAGGCCTGGCGGTGGGCGGAGCAGGAGACGGCGAGTGCGACGGGCAGGCTGGCGGCGTGGCGCGGCAGCCTGATGACGCGGGCGTCCCGGGCCAGGAAGCGGCCGCCGAACTGCGCGCCCCAGCCGGAGGCCGCGGCGGCATTCAGCACGATGGTCTCCAGCCGACGGTCGCGGTAGGGGCCGCCAGAGCCGTCCGGCTCCGATGGCAGGGCATCCAGGGCTCCGGCGCTGGCGAGTTTGGCGGCCAGCGTCGATTCCTCGGCGCTCTGGCCGCCCAGTACGATGGCTATGCGATACGGGGGGCAGGCCGACACGCCCAGGCGCTGGACGGCGGCCTTGATGAACGCGGCGAAGGCCTCCGGCCTGAGGAGGCGCTTGGTCTCCTGGTACAGGGCCGCCTTGTTGGCCGATCCGCCGCCCTTGGCGACGAACAGGAAGTGGTAGGCGTCACCACGGATCGAGGCGATATGCGCGGCGAGCGGGGTGTTGTCGCCTGAATTGCGCTCGTCGAGGGCCGGCAGCGGCACGACCTGGCTGTTGCGCAGGCTGTGCCGGGTCCATGCGGACAATGCGCCGCGTTCCAGCAGGGTCGCGTCGTCGTCCTGGGCATCGACGATGACGCGGTCGCCCTTCCAGCCGTACACGCTCGCGGTGCCGGTATCCTGGCAGAGGGGAAAGACACCATCGCCGCTGGTCAGGGCGTTGTCCAGGAGCGAGCGCGCCACATAGCGGTCGCGTTCCGCCTGGGCACCATCGAAGGCGACGGCCGCGAGTTCGGCCAGGAACGATGGGCGCAGCCTGAACTGCAGGTCCGCGAAGATACGCTCCGACAGTGCCGACAGGGCCTCCGGTGGAATGACCAGAAATTCCCGCCCCAGGGCTCGTTCCATCCGTGGCGGCTCCAGCGGCAGCCGCTCGAATTGCACCGGCGCGTCGCCATCATGTGCCAGGATCACCGAGCGGTACACCGTATATTCTGTTCCGTGCATGCCTGCATAGTACCGTGTCGGCGGCGCGTTTGCCAGACACCGCGTCTTTCCCTATACTGAATCCATGGCGTATACACGCGCGGGAGGCGCATCCTGAGACAAGCAGCAGCCGAAGGCATCCACGCGCTGATCGTGCACTACCACCTGAAGCCAGGCGGCGTGACGACGGTCATCAGACGGCAGGTCTCGGCGCTCGCCGGGCGCGGCATCGACGCTTCGCTTCTGGTGGGCGAGGCCGCCGCCCGGGTGGATGCCAGCATCACCGTCGAGCCCGCCCTGAGCTACGACCAGGATGGTGACCGCGAACCCGATCCGGCCCGGGTCCGGGCCATCGTACAGGCCATCGAACGCGAGGCCAGGGCTCTGGGCCGCGATACGGTCATCCATGTGCACAATCCGACGATACGCAAGAACGCCTCGATGCTCGCGGCTCTGTCCGAGGTGGCCGAGTCGGGCCGCAGCGTGCTGCTGCAGGTGCACGACCTGGCGGAGGACTGGCGGCCCGACGTCTATGCCCAGGGGCCGTATCCGCGTGGCGCTCGATGGGCTGCCATCAACCGTTTCGACCAGGCGGCGCTCGCGGCGGCCATCGGTAATCCTCAGGCGGTCGCGTTCCTGCCGAATCCCGTGCCGACCGACCCGCAGGGCGGACTTCCATCCGGGGCAGACCGGTCGGTCAGGCGACCCCGGGGGCCGGGACTGGTGCTGTACCCGGTGCGGGGCATACGGCGCAAGAACCTCGGCGAGGCCGTGCTGCTCTCCCTCTTCGCCAGACGAGGGGCCAGTGTCGCGATAACGCTGCCGCCGAACAAGCCCGAGGACATGGCCGGTTATCAGGCGTGGCGCTCGCTCGCCGCCAGACTCGGCGCGCCCATCCTGTTTGACCAGGGGCTCGACCACAGCCTCGACGAGCTGTACGCGCGCGCCACGGCCGTCGTCAGTACCTCGATAAAGGAAGGCTTCGGCCTGTCGTACCTGGAGCCGGCCTCGCGAGGGCGCGTCACTCTGGGCAGGCGGCTTGGACGGGTTGTCGTCGACTTCGAAGAGGAGGGGCTGTCCTTTCCAGCTCTGTATGAACGGCTGGCCGTGCCGACGGGACTCTTCGATGCGGATGGCTACGCGGCGCGGGTGACGGATGCGGTGATCGCGGCGGCCCGCAGGTATGGGGTACCCGAGCGCGGCCAGACGCTGGCCTCTTCGGTCGTGGCCAGCGTTCTGGGAAGCCATGCCGATGGCCCCGACTTTGGCAGGCTCGACGAGGCAGCCCAGACCGAGGTGCTGCGCGCTGTGACGAAACGGACGACGGGGCGATCCCGGTTCCTGGCTGCCAATCCCTTCCTTGATGGCTGGGACGCGGCGGCGGACACCCTGGAGCCGGTGCCGCGGCAGGATCTGGCTCCGTGGTCGGAGCATATCGGCGGCGGACGGCTGCAGGCAGCCTACCGCTCGGCCCTGACCGGTGATGGCTATCCTGCGCCCGACAAGGCTCGGCTGTTGTCACGGTACCTGGTGCCGGAGAGTTTCCATGGCGTCGGCATCTGATGCCGGCCTGCCGGCAGCGGTGCTGGCGGAGCTTGCACGCTACATCGCGGCCTATGGCATACGGCCGGTGAGGGGGCACGGGGACGCGTGCGGCAGCCCCGCGGTGGAGCCGGCACCGATACCCGGGGAATGGCGGCACCTGGTCGACGCGCCGCTGCCAACCGCGCCACTCGCGGTAGCCGTCGACGTCTATGGCACGATACTGGCCAGCGCGACGGGTGAGTGTGCCGCGGAGGACATCCCCGGTGGTGCGCCTTCGGCCGGATTTCCGGTAGACCTGGCGGAGCGGCTGCGGGCCGTGGTCGCGCGTGACCATGCACAGGAGCGCGCGCGCGGGGTACCGTGGCCGGAGGTCGATGCGCCGCTCGTGTTCGCGCGCGCGCTGGCCATGCCGCGGGATGCGCTTGCGTACACGCAGGGGGCCAGGGCCTGCATAGCTTGGGAGTGCGCGATGAACCCCTGTGCCGCGATGGCGGGTGCCGCTGAGGTGCTGCGCGCCTTCAAGGACCGGGGGCTGGCGCTGGGTATCGTGTCGAACGCCCAGTTTTACTCGCCGCTCTTCGTCGAGGCGGCCTTTGGCGCGCCGCTCTGTGGGCCGGGCGGCCTGGGATTCGACGCCGGGCTGCTCTTGTGGTCGTACCAGACGCGCCGGGCCAAACCCGATCGCTGGATGTTCGACGAGCTGGCGCGCAGGTTCGCCGAACGGGGCGTGGCAGCCGGCCGCGTCCTCTTCATAGGGAACGACGCGCTCAACGATGGCGCGGCCGGTCGCGAGGCGGGCTTCATGACGGCGCTGTTCGCCGGGGATGCGCGCTCGTTCAAGGCGCGTCTGGCCGAACCCAGGGTGCGCGCCGCTCTGCCATCGACCATTGTCACGTCGTGGGATGTGCTGGGGAGGCTGGTATGTACCTGACCAAGGCACGGGATATCGGTCGTGTCGGTTTCGTGTCGACACGTTTCATGGGTACCGATGGCGTATCGCTGGAGACCTGGAAATGGAACGAGGTGCTGACGGAGCTTGGCTACGAGACCTTCTTCTTCTCCGGCAAGAGCGACTGGTTTCCCGAGCGCTCGCGGGTCATCGACGAGGCCTTCTTCGGACATCCGCGTGTTGCCGAGTTGCAGGAGGAGATATTCGCGCGGAGCACCCGGCGCCGCGGGCTGACCGCGGAGGTCGGGGAGATCAAGGGCAGGCTCAAGGCGGCCCTCTACGAGTTCGTGAAGGAATTCAGGATAGACCTGCTGATCGTCGAGAACGCGTTCTCCATTCCGATGCACATTCCACTCGGGGTGGCGCTCGCAGAGCTCGTCGCCGAACTGGAGATGCCAACGGTCGCGCACAACCACGACTTTGCCTGGGAGCGGCAGCGCTTCATGACCGGATGCGCCGAAGACTACATCGTCCGGGCATTTCCGCCGCGGCTGCACAGCATATCGCACGTCGTCATCAACTCGGAGGCGCGCAGGCAGCTCGCGTTCCGGTGCGGCATCGCGTCGCTGATGATGCCGAATGTCTGGGACTTCGATGCGACGCCGACCGTCGCCGATGACTACAACGCGGGCATGCGCGCCGAACTGGGGCTCAAGTCAAGCGATGTGCTCTTCCTGCAGCCGACCCGCATCATCGCGCGCAAGGGCATCGAGAGCGCCATCGAGCTGGTCGCCAGGTACAACGAACTGGACCAGGGCTCGCAGGGCAAGCTCCTGATATCGCATCCCGAGCTCGACGAGGGCAACGAGTACCAGAAGCGCGTGCTCGACTACGCGACATTCATGGGGGTGGAGCTGCTGGTCCGTTCGGACCTGATCGGGGTGGAGCGTGGGTTGCGCGCCGATGGCGGCAAGATCTATTCGCTGTGGGATGCGTACGTGCAGTCCGATTTCGTCACGTATCCTTCAACCTACGAAGGCTTCGGCAACGCGTTTCTCGAGGCGATATTCTACAGGAAGCCGATACTGGTCAACCGCTACGCGATCTATGCCCAGGACATCGAGCCGCTCGGGTTCCGGACCACCGTGATGGATGGTTATGTGACCGATTCCGTCGTCAAGGATGTGGCCAGGGTCCTGTCCGACCCCATGGAGGAGCGCAAACGCGTCGCCCAGAACTTCGAGATAGGCCGCAAGTATCTGTCGTATGAGCTCCTGCGGCGCCGCCTGCCGAACCTGTTCATGAACTTCGGCGCCGTCTCCTGAAGCTCTTCCTAGAAGTCCCCGGCGATCGCGACGCCTGCCAGCCAAGCCGACGGCAGCGGAGACCAGTCCAGGCCGCCGAACACGCGGAATGACAGTGGCACCCGGGCCGGTGTGAACCGCAGTTCCAGGATGCTGCGGACCGGGTCGGCCAGTGACCAGCCGTCCGCCAGCGGGCCGGTGCCCGCCTGCGCGGACAGGGCCGCGCTGACCGCGTAGCCGCCTATCGTGACGGCGGCTCCGAGGCCGCCGCGCGCGGAGAAGCCGTCTTCCCAGTAGGCGCCTATCGTCGGCGCCAGTACGACATTGGCGAAGGCGGAGCCCAGGCCCAGCACCGGCCCTGCCCTGAGCCAGGCGGGGTCGCCGTCCGTCGCGTATGACAGGCGGCCGTCGATGACCGCGGACAGGCCGACGGGACCGTGCACGGGAGCCGCCAGGCGCAGGCCGGCGAGGGCGGCCGCATTGGAATCCGTCGTCCTGGTCTGCAGTGCCAGCCCGGCCTCGAGCAATCCCTGCAGTGACAGCATCGCGCCCATCGTGATGAAACCGGTCGTCGAGCCGCCATACTGGACCGGCACGAGCGCGTAGCCGGAGGCCTCGATCCTGAAGCCATCGAAGGCCGGCGCAAAGGCGTTGGGCGCGCAGGCCGATCCGGGAAGCGCTCCGAAGGCTCCGGTTGGCGACAGTATCATGGTTGAATCGACGGCAACCGGGGTTTCCCAGACATACTGATCACGAGCGGACTGGATGCCTGCACCCGGCGTGGCGACGATGCGTATGGTATAGGTACCATCCGGCACGGGGTTGCCATTGGCCGACAGTCCATTCCAGTCGAACTCCTGGTTCCAGTCATCGAAGGGACCGATCATCGATCGCGCCAGCTCGGAGCCGTCTGGGTTCTGTATGCTGACCTCGGCGGAACCCGGGGCACTCACCGCGAAACCGATGCGGGCGCTGCTGTGGAGGCCCGCGTTGCGCGGGTTGAAACGGGGCGCGGAGAGCGTGAACGAGCCGGCCTCGAAGGGAGCCGGTTCGAGCGTCACCGATAGCGAGGCGAAGAGGCGTTCGGGCACGTAGACCGACGCTTCCTGTTCGCGGTAGCCAAAGGCCTTGACCAGGACGCGCCGCTGGCCTGCCGGCACCTCGATGGTGCCCGGCGCGTAGCTCTTGCCATCGACTGAAACCTGGGCATTGGGCGGCGAGGCGCTCACCGAGAGGAATCCGGTCTTCAGCACGAGGGATGTCGTGACCGTCGTGTGCGTATCGGCGGCCAGGCTCAGCTGGATGATCGCGTCATAGTAGCCCTCCCGGTGCATCACGAGGACGTGGTAACCGGGCGCCAGTCCCGTCAGGTCCAGGGGCACGGTGCCGCGCACCTGGTTGTCCAGCCAGACCGAGGCGTTCCTGATATCGCTGCGCACCGAGAGGGATGCCTGCCCTCCGAGCGATGCGGTTTCCGTCGTAATGACCGGCATGCTGGAGAATTCAAGGGCCGATGCGGCAAGCGCGGACAGCGCGAAGGCCACCAGGAGGATTCGTCTCATGCTGTTACTGTAGCGCGTGTCCGGTTTCACGGCAAGCCAGCGGAGTACCGCAAATCCAGCGGAGTACC
>MTLD01004297.1_pt1 | contig 25715 bp, 17 predicted proteins | sample 1982471 | NCBI WGS metagenome assembly MTLD01 (sample SAMN05712604, study PRJNA340218) | biofilm metagenome | isolation source: sample SPM anode biofilm adapted to -50 mV | place: USA | collected 2012-02-03 | reverse complement strand
GATGACGGCAGCTTACAATACGTATCCCAGCAAGGGTGTTCATGTTGAACCGTTATTTGTTCTCAGGATTGAGGATAAGGCCGGAAATCTTCTAACAACCTGTACTTCAAAGAAAAAGGAGTCAATAAGTGATAAAACAGCATACCTGATGATAAATCTTATGGAAGGGGTTGTAAATGAAGGAACTGCTGCAAGACTTCGCTATAAATATGTTCCTCAAGGACAAATTGCCGGCAAAACCGGAACAACAAACGACCAGTCGGACGGTTGGTTTATAGGTTTTGTTCCAAAACTTACTGCCGGTGTATGGGTAGGAGCCGAAGACAGGCAAATTCACTTTGAAAGTCTCGGCCTGGGAGGTGGTTCCAATATGGCACTTCCAATTTGGGGCTTGTTTATGCAAAAAATTTTAAAAGACGGGACCCTTGGCATTTCTACTGCAGATGTATTCCCTATGCCTCCGGGATTCAGTGCACAGCTCAATTGCAATGGCAGCGACGATGAAATTGAACAAAACTCTACAGTTAACGATCCGTTTTTCCATTAAAAACATTCTAAATGAAAAAAAGAGTTGCTCTTTTGTATGGAGGAAACTCCTCTGAGGCTGAGGTATCGGTTAAGAGCGGAAAGCATATAGCAAGTCACCTCAATCCCTCAAAATATGAGGTTTACGAAATTCTTGTAAAAGGCAGGGATTGGAGTATTCAGAATTTAGGCTACAATTCGGCGCAAATTGACAAATCGGATTTCTCGTTTGTTCCGCCCGACGGTAAAAGAATAACATTCGATATTGCTCTAATTATGATTCACGGTACTCCCGGTGAGGATGGGATGATTCAGGGTTATTTCGACATGGTAGGTGTAGATTATACAACTTGTCCGTCTATAGTTTCGGCAATTACCTTTAATAAATATGCTTGTAAATGTTTTCTCAGGGACTCCGGTATTAAGCTGCCGAAGGAGGTATTTCTCAGAAAAGGTGACGCCTTCTCTGTGGAAGATATATCTGCACAGTTGGGATATCCTATGTTTGTTAAACCAAACGATGGAGGGAGCAGCTTCGGGGTTACTAAGGTTAAGAGTGCAGATACTCTTGCTGCTGCAATTGAGGCTGCCTTTAAAGAGGACGACAGGGTGCTTATTGAGGAGTTTATTGCCGGCAGGGAGATGACTAACGGGGCTTTTATGGCCTCTGGAGAACTCACGGTTCTACCTGTAACTGAGATTATCTCCAATAATGAATTTTTCGATTATGAGGCTAAGTATTTGGGTGCCAGTCAGGAGATTTGTCCTGCTGTTATTTCCGATGCTCTCAGGGATGAAATTAAAGAGAATACTGCTAAAATATACAGGCATCTGGGATGCCGCGGGGTGGTGAGGGTAGATTATATCGTTAACGATAGCGGCATCTATTTCCTTGAAATTAATACTGTTCCGGGAATGACAGAGATGAGTCTCGTTCCGCAACAAGTAAGGGTGGCCGGGATGACAATTGGAGAGTTCCTGGATAAACTGCTAGCGTAATTATCTCATAATAAGGTGCTTTAGTGCCTGAAAGCTTAGTTATGACTTTTTCTCAATTTGTAAAGTATGTTCCTGATGTACTGGTCGGTTTATATCCTCCGGAAGAGTGTCGTGCTATAGCATTCAGGTTACTCGAAGATCTTTGTGAATATGACAGGAATTTCTACGTAATGCATATCGACGAAGAGATTCCGGAAAGCTCATTTTCAAGACTTCAAAAGGCGGTGGAGGATATGTCCAAAAGTTGTCCGCTTCAATATGTTACCGGTTTTGAATGGTTTAGGGGTAAAAGGTTTGCAGTTGAGGAGGGAGTTCTTATTCCAAGACCGGAAACAGAGGAGTTGGTCGAGTGGATTAAAGAAGATGTTTCATCGTTATGGGGGTCTAGAAAGTCAATTTCGGGAGATAATCTTACTTTTTTTGATGCTGCTTGTGGGAGCGGTGCAATTGGAATTGCTCTCACAGCCGAAATCCACAATTCGATTGTTTATGCTTGTGATTTTTCAGAAAAAGCAATTGAGATATCTGCAAAAAATGCATCTGCACTTATAAATCAAAATTCGGAAGAGAGATATAAACTATTTAAGTGTGACTTACTTAATCATGGAGAAGCCGAAAATTTATTGCCACGTGAGGGGATAGATGTCTTGGTTAGCAATCCTCCATATGTTTGTGAAAGTGAAAAAAGGTTTATGAGGCCCAATGTTCTGTTTTATGAACCTTTTGAGGCTCTTTTTGTGGAGGACTCGAACCCTTTACTCTTTTATGAGCGAATTTCAGCCATAGGAGCTTACACTTTGAAACCTGGTGGAGTATTATATTTTGAGATAAATGAAAGCTTTAGTGATGATGTTGTTAAGATGTTGACAGACAAGGGATATGTTGGGGCCGTGACTAGAAAAGATTTCCGTGAAAAGGAGAGAATGGTCAGGGTTTTTAAAATTTAATTTTGGTTTATTGATTTGAATTAATATTTTTGCAACAGATTATAGCAGATGAAGAATTTTAATACACAATCATGGTGGTGGCACAGGAAAAATATTCTTGTGAGCACAACTGTATTGGTATAAAAAGATAGGAAAGTTTAAATTCCATTAACAATTATCAAGTCCGGAGCTCACCCTCCGGACTTTTTTTTTGCAATAAATCGAGGAAAATAACAATGAGAAAAACATCAATCTGCGAGAATTTAAAATTGAAACTTTAAACACATAAATAAAATGGAAAAGACTAAGAAATTTATGCTCCAGGAGAGCGACATCCCAACGCAATGGTATAACATCATGGCAGATATGCCTAATCAACCTCAACCATTGTTACATCCGGGAACGAAAGAGCCCCTGAAACCCGAAGAGATGGAGGGGTTATTTGCTAAAAAGCTGGTTGAACAGGAATTTTCAACTGAACAATTTGTAGAGATACCCGAGGAGGTTAGAGAAATGTATAAAGCGTACAGACCTACTCCTCTTGTAAGAGCATATTCTTTGGAAAAGGCACTGGGTACTCCGGCTAAGATTTTCTTTAAAAACGAAAGCGTAAGTCCGGTTGGTTCTCATAAATTGAATACTGCTATTGCTCAGGCGTATTATAATGCTGCTGAGGGAATTAAAAGATTAACAACTGAGACAGGCGCGGGTCAATGGGGCTCGGCAATGAGTGCAGCCTGCGATCATTTTGGCCTTGAATTAGTCGTATTTATGGTTAAAAACAGTTTTAATGCAAAACCATACAGAAAAAATGTAATCAATACTTATGGTGGAAAGGTATTCGCTTCGCCATCGGAACTAACCCAATATGGTAGAAAATTGCTCTTAGAGGATCCGAATAATCAAGGCAGTTTAGGTATTGCAATATCTGAAGCAGTTGAGATGGCAGTTACTTCGGAAAACACAAGATATACGTTAGGAAGCGTTTTAAATCACGTACTTCTTCATCAAACAATAATTGGGCTGGAGGCAGAGAAGCAGATGGAGATGGCCGGAGAATATCCCGATAAAGTGATTGCTTGTTTTGGTGGCGGATCAAACTTTGGCGGAATATCGTTTCCGTTTTTACGCAGAGTTTTTTCGGGAGAGCGCAAACTGATTGCAATTGCTGCTGAGCCGGCGGCTTGTCCCAAACTTACTAAGGGTAAACTCGAATATGACTTTGGTGATACTGCCGGTATGACTCCATTAATTCCTATGTACACACTTGGACACGACTTTCAGCCGGAACAGATTCACGCCGCCGGCCTTCGTTACCACGGTGGCGGAAGGATTGTAAGCCAGCTTAAAAAAGACGGATTTGTAGATAGTTATGCAATTGAACAGGAAGAGACATTTAAGGCCGGTATTCTTTTTGCCAAAACTGAGGGTATTATTCCTGCACCGGAATCAACTCATGCAATAGCTGCCACCATTCGTGAAGCATTGAAGGCTAAAGAGAGCGGTAAGAGTGAGACTATTTTGTTCAATTTGTCGGGGCACGGATTTCTTGATATGGCTGCTTATGAAAAATATGTTTAACTGATACTTTGTCGCAGTTTGAGGTAACCACAAGAATGATAGATAATTGCAAGATTGAATAATAGTTCTTTTGAATCAATTAGATAGTTACCTCAAACTCCGCCTATGGAAATCCTTTTGAGAGGCAAAATATAAAATTAGTATATTTGCTATACTCAACCTTGCAGGTTACGGTATATATGAAAACGGCTGAAAATACAGATATGACAACTTTGTTTGTTTCTGCTATTAAGCAAGGAAATGAAAAAGCTTTTGAATATTTCTATACTACAGAATACCATAATCTCAAGTATTTCATTATACGATACATTAAAGAACCCCATATAGCCGAAGATATTGTACAAGACTCTTTTATGATAATATGGGAAACCAGAGAAAGGATAGACACAGATCTTAATCTCAAATCTTTTCTTTTTACAATTGCAAGAAATAAAGCGGTAAACATACTCCGTAAAAAAGGGTACAATCTTATTGACAATCTTGATAAAGCGGAAAACAGGTTTATGATAGATGCTTTGAACGATGAACAAATGATGTATAGAATTGATACACTTGATATGGAACGCACAATCATGAACACATATAACCTACTTCCACTTAAAATCAGGGAAACGTTTATTTTAAGTCGCAAAGAAGGTCTGTCATACAAAGAGATCTCTGTTAAATTAGGAATATCAGTAAAGATTGTTGAGCATAATATCTCCGCTGCACTTAAAATTTTTAAAAAGAAATTGAGTAGATACCTTCTTTTTATCAAGATTTTTGTGGGGTAGAAATATCGAAGATTGTAATATATGTATAAAGAATATGGAACGCAGAATAATCATAGAAGACATAAAGAGTAAATACTTGCAAAGGAAAGCCTCTGATGAGGAGAAGAAATTGTTGTTTAAATATTTTGAAGATAATTATGAAGAATATCAGGATTTTATAAAACAAGATATCGATTGGACATTATCTAACTTTCCGAACAATGATGCTTCAGATAGTAGAGTTAAATCCTTTGTTGGGAATATTCGAAAGAAAAACAGATTGTCAGTAGTTTTAAGAATCGCAGCAATGCTTGCTATTCCGCTATTGGGGATTTCAATTTACCAATATTTTTATTTTTCAAGACAGATTAATGTGCTTGAAAATAAGAAAATGGTTGAATCTTATATAGTCCCTATTCAGAAGGGTTCTACTTTTGAATATAAGGTTAATCCAGGCGTCAAAGGGCTAATTGATCTGCCTGATGGAAGTAAAGTGTGGTTAAATAGTAACAGCATCTTAAAATGTCCTCAACAATTCGATAAAAACCACAGATCGCTGGAACTAATTGGAGAGGGATATTTTGTTGTAAAAAGTTACAAACAGTGGCCAATGTATATAAAAACAGTATCAGACTACACAGTTTTGGTTACAGGAACAGAGTTTGATCTCTCATCTTATGAGAACGATAAAACAATGAAACTCACAATGGTATCGGGGAAGGTTAAGCTTATAAATGAATTGAATAACAAATCGTTTGATGTAAATAAACTAGAAGAAGTTACCATATCCGTGAATAATCAAATATCAGTAAAAGATAAGAGTAAAACAGTCCAGATTCTTAATACAGGATGGAAAGACGGTCTTCTTTTATTCGATAATACCCCTATGGATGAGGTAATTAGAAAAATGGAGCGCTGGTATGGGGTAAAAATTATTGTGACTGATTCCATAATATATAATAACAGATTCACAGGAGAATTTGAGTCTGAGTCACTTGTGCAAGTGCTGGAATATATGAGAGTTACGTCTGGGATAAAATATTCGGTTAAAGATAAGGTTTTTATACTTTCACCTGTTTAATCAAAAAAATGGGGGTAAGATGTGGTTTATGCGTATAATTAAAAAACCTAAATTTTATGTTATATGTTTAACTTTTCAAAACTACCACGAATATTTTTAATATTCTATTTTGTTTTAAGCGGGATTTTTTTGTCTTTACCACAAAACTCTTTTGCTCAAAATATTACGGTTTTATTTAAGGATACTCCCTTAAAAGCAATTTTAAAAGAGATTCAAACTCAATCAAAGTATCGATTTGTCTATAACGATAATTTGGTGAATATTAACGCCAAAGTAACTGTCGAGATATCAAATCAGCCAATCAATAAAGTATTAGACCAAATTCTGGTCAAAAATAATATTGATTACAAAATTGATGGAAATCAAATTGTCCTTTCTCCCGGTAAAAAACAAATCCAACAGGCATCAGAAGATAATTCCAAAAAAGCTATTTCTGGAATTATTAAGGATAATAATGGAAATCCACTAGCGGGGGTATATCTCGTTAATAAAAATTCAAAAGAGTACTCACAAACCGGTAATGATGGAAAATTTCAGTTAAAAGCTGTACAAAAAGGAGAATTAATAAGTACCTCTATGATAGGGAAAAAGGGAACGGATTTTATAATAGACACCAGAAATTATTATGAGATTGTATTAGAAGAGGATGTTGTTCAGCTTGAAAATGTAGTAGTAACCGGATATCAGACCCTTTCTAAAGAGCGTACTACCGGGTCTTATTCAATTGTTACTTCTCAACAGCTGGAGAACAAGCTTCAACCGTCACTTAAATCCATTATGGAGGGACAAACAGCTGGTGTAGTAGTTACAAAGGATGGGAATCTGGAGATACGTGGTGTTTCTACCATTAATGGGGTTAAAACACCACTTATTGTAGTTGATGGTTATCCATTAATTGGCAATGGATTAGGAATTGAGAGCGTTAACCCAGACAATATTGAAAACATCACTATTTTAAAAGATGCAGTCGCGGCTTCAATATACGGAGCAAGAGCATCCAATGGTGTAATTGTCATTACCACTAAATCTGCAAATAAAGGAACTTTTAATCTAACTTATAAAGGTGTTTATCAAATAACAATGAAGCCTGATTTAAGCAAATTAAATCTTGCATCTACTGAGGATTATATGGATGCTGAATTAGATATTTACAACCTTAATCCCAATTCTTCTTACTCTTCTTATAACTCATATTCAAGGATTTCCGATTATACCTATCTTCTTATGGCAAAAAGCAAAGGTTTAATACCGTCAAGTGAGGCAGATGCTAAAATAACACAACTCAGACAAAATAATGCTCTTGAGGAAATCGGAAAATATTTAATAAAATCTACACAGTCCCAACAACATAGTTTATCGCTCTCTAGTAGCACTGAGACAAACCAGTTGAATACAGCACTTCGTTTCAATAAAGAGTATGGCAATCTGATGAATAACGACAATTCTCGTTTTATTTTCGATATTAGTAATACATGGAAACCGGAGAAATGGATTTCAGTAAGAGCTTTTGCCAATGTGAATTATTCTGAATCTAATGCGACTGTTGAACAATACTCTTCATTTACCTCATTCAGCTCATCTTCAAGAGTTCTTCCTTATACAAATATGTATGACAATGCAGGTAATCCTGTTGCATGGTCGCCTGTAGGACAAAGAAGAATTTCAACTTACGCGACTTTTCCCGGAATGAAGGATGTTACCTATCATCCGGAGACAGATCTGAGTAAAGCAATGATAACAAGCAATAACCTGCAAGCTCGATTGGGAGGCGATATTAATGTTAAATTTACCGATTTTCTTACTGGAAGTGTCGGAGGTTCATGGGTTAAAGGAACTTCAAAATCAAAGACAGTCTATGACGCTGAATCGTTTGTAATGCGTACAGCTTATAATGACGGTACCTATGCCAGCAGTTTTACTACTCATTATATCCCTGCCGGAGGTAAAATTGACCAGTCGGACGGCGAAATAATGTCATGGGTACTGAGAGCTCAATTGAATTTCAAACAGAATTTCAAAGTTGACAAACACAGGCTTAGCGCTATTTTTGGAATTGAAATAAGTAGAGATACATATGAATATACATATTTGCCTACCCGACTAGGTTATGATCCGGTCTCGGCAACTTACAATAATAGTTTTTCTGCACTTGACTACAACAAGAATACAAATAATATTAAAGGTAGTATGCTCTTCGGTACAGCTCCTGCTTATCTTGGATCTGTTTCATATGGAAATAACTATGGTGTTCGAGATAATCGTTTTGTATCGTGGTATGGGAATGCTTCATATGAATATAACAGCAAATTCATTATTACGGGATCTACCCGTTTGGATTTAACAAACTTCTTTGGAACTGATCCTAAATACAGATATAAACCTACATGGTCTGTTGGTGCCACATACAAATTAGCCGATGAGGAGTATTTTTCTGAACTTAAAGGTATTTTCAATAGGTTTAATGTTAGAACTTCCTATGGTGTAAATGGTAATATTTCACTAAATTACACTCCGTTTTTGGTTCTTTCTGTAGGAAATTACAGTACAGAAACTAGTGGAATTGCTTATACTGTAAATTCATATCCAAATGATCAATTAAGGTGGGAAAAAACTTACATTTTTGATGCAGGTATCGATTTTTCTATGTTGAATAACAGAATAAGTTTTTCATTGGATTATTATAACAAAAAGAGTGTAGATCTTATTGTAAGCGAACAAGTAGATTACACAAGAGGTACATCAACTCTACCTCAGAATGTTGGAGGTGTAACTAACCAGGGTTTTGAAGTTACCGTTTCAGGCGATGTATTTAACAACTCAGCCTTTAAGTGGAATTCCCAAGTAGTTGCAAGCTACAATAATAGTAATGTTGATTACTATAAAGTTACTAGAAACTATCCATCTAGCTATACTACAGGAACTCAAATGGTTGAGGGATATCCTATGGATGCTTTCTGGGGACTTCGTTTCAGTAAATTAAATGACCAAGGGAAAGTTCTTTATATAAATAGTAAAGATGAACTAATAACTAACGAAAAATTAACAGGAGCAGATTGTGTATATCAAGGTCAAGCAAAACCTGTAAGTGAAGTGAGCTGGACAAACCGATTCAGATATAAACACTTCGAAGGCTCAATTATGTTTATTGGAAAATTTGGGCATAAATTCAGGAAAGATGCTTTTGTGGGGTCTAACTATAACAACCGCCATGTAGGAGAAAGATGGAAACAAGCTGGTGATGAAGAGACTACAATATATCCTGCTTTAAATCCAAATGGTTCGGAACCGTACTACTTCCCGTTTGTAGATGTATTAATTGGTAATGCAAGTTTTGTAAAACTCAGAGATTTAACTTTAGGATACAATTTACCTTCCAGTGTAACAAAAAGATTTGGACTTAGTAATCTTAAAGTATATTTTCAAACGAGAAACTTGTTCTATATTGCAGCTAAAGGAGTTGATATTGATCCAGAAACTGCTGAGTATGAAACATCAGGGGGGTATGGTGGAATGGTTAATCAAGGCTACACCTCATTGCAACTTAGACCTGAGTTCTATTTTGGAGTTCAGATTAGTTTATAAAAACCGATTTAAAAATATAAAGAAATGAAAAATAAAATATTAATACTTATTATGTTATCGGTCTTTTTAAGTACTTCGTGTTCAAAATTTCTCGATGTTAAACCTGCCGGTAAATTAATTGTTCAAAAAGGTGATATAGCCTCATATGACAATTTAATGAATGGGACCGGAGTACTTGGTACTGGTTTTAAAAATGCAGCTAATTACATAATGTTGACAGACGAGATCATGGTATCCGATAATCATATCACATATAATACTAATGATTCTTATATTGCCGGTCATAACGCATATATATTTAGAACTCCTTACAATAATCCATTAATAAAAGATAATTTTTGGGGAGCATTTTATACTATTACTCAAACATATAATTGTTGTATAGATGGAGTAAATGAAGTCAGAACACCTGATAAAGAAGAAGAAGCCAATGCTACTATTGCACAAGCGACAATTGGCAGAGCCTGGAGCTATTTCACAGCATCATTATTATATGGCCCTGTATATAAGCCTAATGGAAGTAATACTGCAAAAGTACTTCCCTATAGAAAGACCAGCCAAGTCCTCTCCCCTATGGAAGATCTTTCAACTTTAAACGAGGTTTATTCAAATGTTTCAAAAGATATACATTCAGTACTAAAATATGTCCCTGAATCAGTTACAGGTGTTGCACGTTTCGGAAAAGTTCAGACATATGCTCTATTAGCTTATTATCATCTGTTTACTGCAAAATATGATAGCGTTGCATACTATGCTAATAAAGCATTGACTTTAGCATCGGAACAAAAAGGTGGAATGGATAATCTTTTTTACGATATGAATAAGTTCTCATGGGCAAATTCTTCAGTTCAAACCAATCCGGATGCTCGATACTCAAGCTCCATAAATACCTCTCAAGGAACTGTTGCATTAAATGATGCAAACATGAGGGAGATGTGTCTTTATAAATATATCGGAATATTAGGTCTATGTTACCCTTCGCAGGAGCTTTTAGCATTATTCAATGCCACCACCGATTTAAGAAGAGAATATTTCTTTTTTGAATACGATGGATATAAAGTTACTGTAGGTGGAGTTACTTACAACGACGGAAGAAAAATTTTAAACTTTCAGACGAAGGTGGTTACTACCTCAGGTTTTACATATCCGGAAATACTTCTTATGAGAGCAGAAGGAAATGTCAGGATAGGAAAAACAGCTGAGGCTCTAGCCGATTTGAACTACTTGAGAAAATTCCGGCATAAAACAGGAACTCCCGACTTGAATATTTCGGGAGCAGATAATATAATGTTGGAAATAGCAAATGAGCGCAGAAGAGAGCTTCCGGTTAGTTCTCATAAAAGATTTGCCGATCTTAAGAGATATACTAATGACTCTGGTAAACCTTGGAACAAGAGTGCGATAACACATACAGTACGCGGTAAATCATTTACGCAAAACATTGATTCAGACCATTTTGTGATGCCGATTGCAAATGATGTAATAAGGTACAATCCTCAATGGGGTCTTAGTGAAGATGCAAGTCCGTGGAACAGGGATTTTAATTTTTAATAAAAAATTTATTGGAAGGGGTAGGGTTGATAAGTAAGAATTATTAGAAATACTTTTTAGGTTAAGCATAATATTACTACTCCGATAAGGGGTGCAGGAGATTCTGTACCCCTTATATTTCACACAAATATACTTTATATCAAAATCAAAAAAATAATAAAATGAAAAAATTATTCTTAACTCTTCTGGTCATATGTGTTGTTACAATAGCACATGGCCAGTCAGCAAACGTGAATATTGACAGTTTGCAACGCAATTATATGGCATTGGCAAAATCAACAGATCCAAAAATTTTGGCAGATTTAAAGAAGGAAAGTTATAATCAGCTAAAGAGTAAAGATGAGAAACGTTGGATTATGGCTGCTAATATCTTCTTTCAACTAAAAATGAACAGCACGGCAGACTCTGTACTTGATTTAATTAAAAAGCAATACCCCAAAGGTATTGTAGTGAGAAATAAAGATTTACCAAACATATACAATGAGACTGATCCTTTTAAAAAAGAGAGAGTGTACAATGAATGGATAAAAAAATATAAGCCGGAGCTATTGGGTCCCGATGTTGTATATGATTATGCAAGAGAAAGTGTAGGGCAGTGCTTTGCTGAGGCAGGAAATTCTCAAAAAGCTATGGAATATGCCAATCTGATGGATCATCCTACATGGAAAAGTGAAGGTTGGGCAATAATTGCAACTTATTTAATGAAGGCTGGGGATTTTACCAATGCCGGTATATTGATAAAGCGTAGTATTGAAAATGCCGAAAAATATACTAATATAAATAGAAAGAGTAATTCTAACGAAGGGTTTTTATCAAATAGTTATTACTCTTATTGTAAGATATATGCAGATATTTTGTATCAGCAGAAGAAATATTCAGAAGCGTGGGAATACCTTAACAAAAGCCCTAAGCCTCGTTATGACCAAGTATACGTAAATGTTCTTTTAGCATTGGGTCGTAATCTTGAAGCATTTCGTTGCCTTGATGCTCTTGTGACCAAAGGACAGGGAGGGCCAGAAGCTGTTACTCAACTGAAAGAATTATATATAAAGCTTAACGGCTCGGCAGAAGGTTATGAAAAATATTTGTCATCGATTAAAGAATCTTTGGAAAAAGAGACTCATGAAGCTCTGGTGAAAAGTATGATAAATGAGCAAGCACCAAATTTTTCTCTTAAAGATACTGACGGAAACACTGTGACTTTATCCGATTTTAAAGGGAAGATTGTAATTTTAGATTTTTGGGCAACTTGGTGTACACCATGTAAAAAATCCTTCCCGGCGATGCAGATGGCAGTGAACATATACAAAGATGACCCGAATGTGAAATTTCTGTTTATTCACACTTGGGAGAAAGAAGAAGATGCAACGAAAAGTGCAATTAACTATTTAAAAGAGAATAATTACTCATTTAAATTACTTATGGACTTGAAAGACCCGGTAACAAAAACCAATAAAGTCATAGAGAGCTACAAGGTAACAGGTATCCCTACCAAATTTATAATTGATGGCAAAGGCAATATCTGTTTTAAAGTAACGGGATTCTCCGGTGGCAACGAGGCAGCTGTTGAGGAGATATCAAAGATGATAGAAATGGCAAAAAGAAGGTGATTCTAAATTTGACTAATAGTAATTAGAATTTGCTATTACTGTGAGCTCCCGTCTATAAACGGGAGCTCTTTATTTTTCTTTTTATTAAATTTCCTGATAATTGGTTAAGATACTTAAGACAATATCTTAATACATTTTGTCTTGCAATAGTTTAATTATATCATTCAAACTATCTTTGTAAAACTTTGAATTTGTTAATTGATTTATGGAAGATAATTTCTATTATCGCAAAGTCCCCAAATCCAGAATCGCTACGTTTGATGTGTTTTCGGTGGGTCTTTTAAAACATCATGTGGCGGCGATGCTGGAATTTGATGTTACCGATGTTAGAAAGAGGCTTAAAGAACAGCGCAGGAACGGGGAGATTGTTTCGTTCAATGCTTGGTTTATTAAAGCGGTGAGTACTGTATTAATAAAACATCCTCAGGTGGCAGGATATCTTAAGGGCAAAAGTAAGCTGCTAGTATTCAATGATATAAATGTGTCCTTTCTTGTCGAGAAGACCGGCCCTTCTGGCAAGGTTCCAATTCCTCTTGTAATCGAAAAAGCAAATGAAAAGAGCGCTGAGCAGATTACTGCCGAGATTGAGAGTGCAAGAAAAAGGGTATTGAACGATAATGAAATCGTTTTAGAAAAGAAACAAACTTTCGCTGAATCGCTCTATTATTATCTGCCCGGTTTTATGAGAAGAGCAGTTTGGAGGCTGATTCTAAGGAGTCCGAAATTTGCCTTCAAAAAGATGGGAAATGTTGCTGTTACTTCAGTTGGGATGATGGGCAGAATAAACGGATGGTTTATTCATAAGTCGGTTCATCCGGTTTCGTTTGGAGTAGGTTCTGTAATTAAAAAACCTGTTGTGGTTAACAACGACATTTGTGTGAGGGAGATTCTGAATGTTACAGTTCTATTTGATCACGATGTAATTGACGGTGCCCCAATGGTGAGATGCCTAAACGACTTAAACAGGGTCTTTGACGAACACTTTGACGCAGTTTGATGTAACCTCTTGATTACTAGGTGTGTGCAAAACGAATTCTTCGATTTTACGGACAATCCATTTTTCAAACAACTAAATAACAGATAGTTACATCAAACTGCGTCAAAGTCCCCCTTCAAAAGTCCCCCTTCTCCCTGTTATTTGATCCTGTCGATATAAAGAATCCCCTCAAGATGGTCAATCTCATGTTGAAAAATTACAGCGGTATATCCGGAAACGGTATCTTTCTTTGACCTAAAAGTTTTTTCGTCTACATAAGAAATTACTACTTGTTTTGAGCGGAGAACCTCTTCATGGCGATTCGGAACCGAAAGGCATCCCTCTCCACCGAGTTCACATTCGAGAGAGTATTCGAGAATTTTCGGATTTACATAGAACTCAAAAGGTTCCCCCTTTTTATCAATTCTTTGAACAAGAATCAATCGTTTAGAGATACCAACCTGAGGAGCCGCAATACCTACTCCCGGATTAGTTGTATCGTTAACCGTAGCCAATAATCTCTCTTTAAGTTTAATAAAATATTCGCTTTTTAAATCGGCTTTATTAAGGTTTGGAGCAACTGCTCTTAACACAGTTGTGTCCTGTGGATTGTCGATTGTATATAGAGGCATTATTAAAGACGAGTCTTTGTGTGTAATAATATCTATTTCTTCGCTTGTAAAAGTAACAGATTCTGAGCACGATAATGTTGTCATAATAAATGGCAATAATAAAAGTGTAAATAAATTCTTCATAAATCAGAAGCGTAAAATTTTTACAAATCTACCTAAAAAAAGCTTACTTTTGCATCCTTAATCGGCCAAATGCCACATTACTAAGTATCGATGAACTATTTAGGAGAATTCATATCAATATCTGTAGCGCTTTCATGGACCATGTCAGCGTTATTTTTTGAATATGCAGGGAAAAAAATCGGGTCACTTTCCGTAAACCTTATAAGACTAGTTTTTGGGTTTCTTATGCTTGGAGGACTTTTATATGTTTTTACTGGATCGATGTTCCCGGTTGGGGCAGATTCTAAAACATGGATATGGATGTCTCTCTCCGGTTTAGTAGGTTTCGTATTTGGCGATTTGTGTTTATTTTATTCATATCTCATAATTACTGCGCGTTTTTCACAATTACTAATGACGCTTGCTCCCCCTTTTGCTGCCCTGTCGGGGTGGTTGATTATTGGAGAGAGACTATCATGGGGAGGTGTGTTGGGAATGGTTGTGACTCTCACGGGGATAGCTATCTCAGTTCTTAAAAGAGGTTCGGGAGAACGATCTTCGAACATAATTGATTTATCTGCAAAAAAAGAGACCTCATCTTCTCCACAAATTGCTGAGGGCGGCAAGACTAAAATAATTGGGAATCTTCACTTACATTTACCTCTAAAGGGTGTTTTACTGGGAATTGGAGGAGCTCTTGGTCAAGGTCTGGGTATTGTTTTAAGTAAGCAGGGGATGATTGAATATCATAATGCCATAGGAGTGGATTCTCCTCTTAATCAGTATGTTCCATTTGCAGCAACCCAAATAAGAATTATTACCGGTGTCATAGGATTTTTTCTTATCATTCTGATTACTCGAAAATTGCCAATATTTAAAAAGGCACTTAAGAATCGTAAAGGAATGACTGCTACATTCTTCGGTTCAATATTCGGCCCGTTTGTAGGCGTTTCGCTTTCACTTATGGCTATTCAATATACAAATACAGCAATCGCATCTACCATAATGGCTACAACGCCTATTATAATAATTGTTCCATATGTTCTGTTGTACAAAAAGAGAATAACCGCAATAGAGATATTCGGAGCAATTCTCAGTGTTGCAGGAGTATCGTTATTTTTTCTTATTTAGAAAATTCGTTCAGTAGACTATTGCTTTTTTGGGTTCATCATACTTGGTTTGCCTTCTAACTGAGATTCTGCATCTATGCTGAATGCGCCATGTGTGACAATCTCTTCTCGCTCCATAAGACCTCCTAAAACAATATAACTATTACCAAGTGCCGGACCCAAATCGATCTCTCTTAACTTAAAGAGTGCCTCTTCGGAATCCGGGGTTTTTACATAAACAATAGACCTCTTTCCTGTCCATAAAACAGCAGATTGCGGTATTACAAGTTTGTTTCTGTATGCAGATAGATTTGCTCTCACCATGCCTGTGGCGTACATATCCGGTTTAAGAATTCCCGATGGATTCGACACCTCCACTCTCACTTGCGCAACTCGCGTAGATGAATTTATTACAGGATCAATAAAAAGTATTTTTCCAGAATAGTTCTTTCCTGGAATTGCCTCGACCGAAAAATTTATAAGATCGCCTACCTTTATAAATGGCAGATCACTCTCATACGCATCGAACATAGCCCAAACGCTCGAAAGGTCTTCTATTTCAAACAATACACTGCCGACGCCAATATAATCCCCTGTTTTTACTTTTTTCGAAATGACTATGCCGGAACTTGTGGAGATAATCTCAAAATTATTCTTGATTATACTCGATGATTCAATTTCATTAATTTGATTATGAGTAAGTTTCCACTCTAATAGTTTTTGACGTGCCGCTAAGTATATCTCAGGATTTGAATCTTTCGATTTGATAGTTTCTAGAAATTCCTGCTGTGCAGTAACAAGTTCAGGAGAATAAATCACTGCCAGTTTCTGACCTTTCTTCACACTCTCACCGGTGAAATTCACAAAAAGTTTTTCGATTCTTCCCGGAAAATGTGCAGATATACTTTGAGTTAACCGCTCATCGGGTTTAATCTTACCATAAAGCCGAACTTCCATTATGGGATTATGTCTTGTAACAATAGAGGTACTAACTTCTGCTAATGCGATAGCTTCTTTTGAGAAGCGAATCTCACCAGAATCGATATCTGCACCCTTTTGTAAAAGAGGAATCAAATCCATTCCACATATCGGACATTTTCCCGGACCATCCTTTCTTATCTGTGGATGCATAGAACAAGTCCAAATTGTTCCTTGAATATTTTCGTTAGTAAGATTTTCATTATTTGAACCACCTCGTGAAGAGTGAAAAAGAAGCCAGCCAATAAACAGTCCCAATAGAGCAAATAGACTGTAAATCACGTATTTGTTTATTTTAAATATTTTCATACCACTTTTGTTTATTGGGTTTGCAGATTGATAGTATGCGCAGTTAATCGCTCAATAGCGGCGATTGATTTATTATAGTCGGTAACAGCTTCGAATTGTTTAAGTTCATAGTCTAAATTTTGCTGACGAACTCTTAAAATATCAATTAAACCTGCACCGGAAACAGAAAAATCCTTAATAAGAAGGTCAAGAGTCTTTTTTGAGAGGCTTGACTGATTACGATATAAAACCACTCTTCTTTGTGCGTCATATAACATTTGTAAAATCTGAAAATATTCTGTTCGTAACGAATTAAGAGTTGCATCATATCCCTTCTCTACCGAAGTCCTTTTGAGCTCAGCCTCTTTTTGTAAGGCATCATATTTTTTACGATAAACAGGAAGTGTTATTGAAATCATTGGCATTATCATATCATTTCCATTCATTGACGATGTTGACATAGCATTTCTACCTATTACGGAATAATTTACTCCAATCCCCACCATTGGATAGCCCATTCCTGTAACTATCTTTTTTCTGACAATAAGTGATTCCTGCTCATATTTCATTGAAGAGAGTGCGGGGTTCGAGACAAGAAGACTGTCTGAGTATTCCTCTATCGGAAAAACAGGTAAAATCTGGGTAAGCGAATCAGGCAAAGTAACTGGAGAATTTTCCGGTCTGTTAAGATATTCGTTAAAGCGAGCAGTTAGTGTTATTATCTTATTTTTAAGTAATAAAATATTATTGTTAAGATCCCCGCTTTCAATCTGAATTCGGTAAATATCGGAAAGTCCTGTTCCTGCTATACGGGCTGATCCAAATTTTGCAATTGCTACATTTTCAATATTTTTAAGCAATTCAGAATTTTTCTCATTAATGCGAACTGCCTCTTTTAACTTCTGAAGTTCAAACCATGTCTCCCTTACGTCGAAAAGTACTTGAAGTTTAGTTTCAATATACGATTCATACTTCGCTTTTGCCATAAGATTCATCTCCTCTTTGGCATTTTTGAGAACTCCGAACCAGGGAAACATCTGCATTAGCTTTAAATCTGCCACCTGCTTCCCGCTTAAGATCTCCATAGGTTTTACATAAAAGCCTAAATCCAGCTGAGGGTCGGGCAATGCTCCTACTTGTGGAACTTTTTGCATTGCAGATAAATACTCGTAATATTTCTGTAATACCAAAGGGTTATTCTTTGCAGCACTCTCAAGATAACCGGTCAATGAATCGGAAAGTGAACCGGCATAAACCGGTATATAGCACCCTATTACAATAATTGAGAGTAATATCCTTTTAAATATTCTCTGTTTCATCTGTTAGTATTTTGTGGTTTTTTACAGCGTGTTCACGCCAAATAGACTGAAATATTGGTACAACAAATATTGTCATCACCTGAATAATCATACCCCCAAATGTAGGAATCGCCATAGGAACCATAATTTCGGCACCCTTACCTGTTGAGGTCAGCACCGGCAGCAGAGCAATTACCGCTACTGCTGTTGTCATCATTGCAGGCCTTACTCTTTTTTTCCCAGCAGATACAACAGCTTCTCGCACCTCCTGTACGTTTTTAGGTTTCTTCTCTTCAAAAACTTGATGAATATACGTTCCCATTATTACCCCATCATTGGTTGCAATACCAAACAGAGCAATAAATCCGACCCAGACTGCTACACTCATATTTATTGGATGCATCTGGAACATATCACGCATATTCATTCCCGCAATTGAAAAATTTAAAAACCAGCCTTGTCCGTATAGCCAAAGCATAATAAATCCACCTGCAAATGCTACAAATACACCCGAAAAATGAATAAATGAAGCTGTTATTGTGCGGAATTGAAAATATAGTAAAAGAAGAATAAGAATTAGACTAACCGGGATCAGTATCGAAAGACGCTTGGTAGCCCGAATCTGCTGTTCGTAGTTTCCGGCAAATTTATATGTAACCCCCACCGGCAGAACAATCGCCCCTTTATTTATTTTTTCGGCCAATATTTTTGAAGCATCTTCTACAACATTAACTTCGGCTGATCCCTCCTTTTTATCGAAAATTACATAGCCAACCAGAAATGTGTTTTCACTCCTTATCATCTGAGCACCCCTGGTATAGCCAATATCTGCAATTTCACTTAAGGGGACCTGCTCTCCGTTCATAGTTGGTATAAGGATTCTCTTCATATCTTCGGGATTATCCCTCAATTCACGAGCATATCTTACGCGCATAGGAAAACGTTCTCTTCCCTCTACCGAAGTATTTAGTGACATTCCACCTACTGCCACCTGAAGGACCTCCTGAACTTGCTGAACACTCATACCGTATCGAGCCATTGCTTCACGGTTGAGTTTTATTTCTACATATGGCGCTCCAACTGCTCTGTCATAAAATACCGACTTAGGATTTACATCAGGCACCTCCTTTAATGCCTTCTCAAACTCAAGACCTGCCTGTTCAATAGATTGTAAATCTGGCCCATATACTTTTAATCCCATTGGTGCACGCATTCCTGTAGATAACATCACAAGTCTTGTTTCTATAGGCTGTAATTTTGGTGCAGATGTTAAACCAGGAATTGCTGTAACCTTTACAATCTCATTCCATATATCGTTAGGATTTTTAATTTGATTTCGCCATTGACGGAAATATTCACCGTGAACGTCAGCCATAAGACTGTCTGCCGGTATAACCCGGAAAACCTCCTCATCTGGATTATATTTTGTCCCATTTTTAAGTATGAAAAATCCTTTACGATCTGCTTTAAAACGCATTCTCCTGCCATTATCGTCAAGGATATATTCGGAACGATAGTTAATTGTATTCTCAAACATCTGTACAGGAGCCGGGTCGAGAGCGGAGTTTATACGACCCCATTTACCTACAGTTATTTCAACTTCGGGAATTGCAGATAGCCTTTTGTCGAGAGTTTCAATGTATTGAAGATTTTTTTCGATGCTGGTATGAGGCATACTTGTAGGCATAAGAAGAAATGACCCCTCATTAAGAGTCGGCATAAATTCCTTCCCCTCAGAACGCCATGCAAAAAATCCCAGAATCAAGGTTACAGCCGGGATTAATAGGAACTTTGCCTTGTTTCGCAATCCCCAGTTAATAAGAAATTCGTAATTTCTTACTAGTGTAAGTAAAGCCGTAAGAATTATCGTAACGATGCCTGCTACAAAAAGAAAATTTATCAAAATTGAGTTTTTTGCTCCAAGTGGTAACCATTCTGCCGAAAGATAATACACGGCAACAAAAACCATTATAAATAAATTGATATAATTTGGGAACTCTTTTCTCCTTACAGGCCATCTGTTCTCAAATAGATTGTTAGTTCCAATTGCAATAAGAGCAAGAGCCGCCCATGTTTGCCACAAAACAATAAAGACAACACCTGCAATAATTAATATCCCATTCCACACCTTGCGTATCTTTTTGGTGTCGAATCTAATATTAAACAGGACATGAACAAGGGTAGGCAAGACTACTATCCCCAATATAAAAGCAGATATTAATGCAAACGATTTTGTAAAAGCCAGTGGACGAAACAATTTTCCCTCAGCTGCCTCCATTGCAAACACAGGTAAAAAACTTACAATTGTTGTAGCTATCGATGTTACTACCGCTGCCCTCACTTCGGTTGTTGCCTTATAAATAACCGACATTAGTTTCTTTCCCCGTATTCCCTTATTTTCCGGCATTTCTAAATGCCGAAGAATATTCTCGACATCCACAATTCCAATATCGACCATGACTCCAATGGCGATAGCTATACCCGAAAGAGCAACTATATTTGCTTCAACTCCGAATACCTTCATTAGTATAAATGTCATCAATACTCCTATAGGCAATAATCCGGATACAATTGCAGATGCCCTCAGGTTTAGCAGAAGTACAATAATAACAATGATACTAATTAATATTTCGTGAGAAAGTGCCGATTCAAGTGTGCCTATTGTCTCCTTAATAAGCCCTGTACGATCGTAAAACGGAACTATGGTAACTTTCGAAACACTACCATCTGACAGAGTTTTTTGAGGCAACCCCGCTTCAATCTCCTTAATTTTTGCCTTTACATTATTTATAACTTCAAGAGGATTAGAACCATACCTTGCTACCACTACTGCGCCAACTGCTTCTGAACCGGATTTGTCCAAGCCTCCCCTTCTGGTGGCTGGCCCAAATGTTATATGCGCTACATCCTTTATTCTAACCGGAATATTATTCCTCACCACAACCACCGAACTACCCAAATCCTCAAGACTCTTCACATAACCCAATCCTCTTATAATATACTCTACATTGTTCAACTCAATTGTTTCGGCTCCAATGTCAAGATTGCAGTTTTTGACAGCATTCATAACATCCATTACTGTAACACTATATGCTTTAAGAGCTTCAGGATTAATATCTACTTGGTACTCCTTAACAAACCCTCCGGCAGATGCAACTTCCGACACACCTTCTGCTGCAGAAAGACCATATTTTACATAAAAGTCCTGAATAGTTCTTAGCTCCTGTGGGTCCCAGCCTCCATTGGGTTTGCCTGTTTTTGGATCTCTCCCTTCCAGTGTATACCAGTATATCTGCCCGAGCGCGGTAGCATCGGGCCCAAGAGTAGGAGAGACGCCTGAAGGTAAAGTGCCGGGAGGCAGGGAATTTAGTTTTTCGAGAATTCTGGAGCGACTCCAGTAAAAATCTATATTATCTTTAAATATTATATAGATGAAGGACATCCCGAACATAGATGTGCTTCTAATCGATTGAACCCCCGGAATACCAAGAAGTGATGTAGTTAAAGGATATGTTACCTGATCTTGTATATCTTTTGGTGAGCGGCCACTCCATTCAGTTGCAACAATCTGTTGATTTTCACCTATGTCTGGAATTGCATCTACAGCAACAGGGTCGCGGGGAATAATCCCTGAATTCCAGTTAAAAGGTGCAAAAACGATTCCGAAAACTATGAAAGATGTAAGTAATAAAATAGTTACAAGCCTGTTTTCGAGGAAATATTTTACAAGTCTGTTAAACATACCTTATAATTTAGGGATTGATATATAATAAACAAGAACAAACTGCAAAATAATTGCAGTTTATAAATTCACTATTACACAGCTAATTCAGCGTGAATTTTTATTTTTTTGTACTGTCCGGTTTGGCTTTTACAGACAAAGAATCAGTTATTGGGACCTCTTTTTTAATAAGATCCATTCCGCAAATAGGACATTTGCCTGGCTTATCACTAACTACACTTGGATGCATTTCACAAGTATAAATAGTTTTTGTTGTTGCAGCCTGCTCTGTTTTTGCATCTTTAGATGCGTTATTGCCGCAAGATGAAATTGTTAAAACGCCAAATATTGCAAGTCCGATAATGATAATGCTCTTTTTCATAAATGTTTTCTTTTTGTTCACCCAAATGTAACAATTATTTAAATAAAAGTTTCACAAGAGCAGGAATATCATTCACCTCAAGAACCTTTATGGAGCCCCCCGCAGTTTTCTTTTGAGCAGATTCCTTTTTTGCTTCGTTTTTAAAAGGCTTGTTATAGGCCGATATAAATATCTTTTCGAAACCCAGTTTTTCTGCCTCGGAAATACGACGTTCAATTTGCCCAACCGGACGGATCTCCCCGCTAAGACCCACCTCTCCTGCGAAACAGATTCTCGGAGAGATAAACAGATCAAAATTACTGGAAAGAATTGCAGCAACCACCGCTAAATCGCATGCAGGGTCTGTTACCTTTAGACCTCCGGCCATATTAAGAAATACATCCTTTGAGGCAAGTTTAAATCCTGCTCTCTTTTCCAGAACGGCAAGCAACATATTCATTCGTCTTACATCGAAACCGGTAGCCGACCGCTGAGGCATACCATAAGCAGCAGTGCTTACCAGCGATTGAATTTCAATTAAAAACGGACGCGTTCCGTCGAGCATGGCTGCAACCGCGATACCGGATAAATCGTCACCATGCATAGGAATAAGCATTTCCGAAGGGTTACTCACTTCGCGAAGTCCATTATTTAACATTTCGAAAATTGCAATCTCTGCTGTAGAACCAAATCTGTTTTTTATGCCGCGTAAAATCCTGTAAGAGTGTCGTGTATCGCCTTCAAACTGAAGAACGACATCCACAATGTGCTCAAGAACTTTTGGACCGGCAATGCTGCCGTCTTTGGTAATGTGACCTATAAGAATTGTTGGAGTATTAGTCTCTTTTGCATATTTGAGAAGCATTGCAGCACATTCACGAACTTGAGAAACGGAGCCGGGCGAGCTTTCAAGTGCTTCGGAGTAAATGGTTTGAATTGAGTCAATAATTATGAGCTGAGGTTGTGTCTCCCGAGCCCGTGAAATTATATTTTCGAGGAGAGTTTCGCTTAGAACAAGACATTTTGAATCGTCGCCCCCGAGCCTTTGGGCTCGCAGTTTAATTTGTTTGGCACTCTCTTCTCCCGAAACATAAAGAGTTAACAACTCAGGAGTGTGAAGAGGAATTTGTAGACTTAGAGTTGATTTCCCTATTCCCGGTTCTCCTCCAATTAATATCATAGACCCCTCAACAAGCCCTCCCCCAAGAACTCTGTCGAGCTCCGCGTTACCTAGCGAAATACGGCTCTCTTCGCTGAATGTTATATTTGACAGAGCCTCCGGTTTGGAACTGATTCCTGTTAAAAAAGATAGCCCGCGAGAAGAAGTTCCACCGGTATCTTTGCTTATTAGTTCCTCTATCATTGTGTTCCACTCCCCACATGCAGGGCATCTGCCCAGCCATTTAGCACTTTCATTTCCGCAACTACTGCAAAACCAGGCTTTTTTAACCTTTGCCATATCTCAACATTTATTAATCCGACAAATTAATTACTTATTACCAATAAGTATTTTGGAATTCAGGCTAATTTAGGTAATATTTTCTAAATTTGTTTGAGAAACTTCAAACCTATGAAAATGAATCATTTTATAAATTTATTTTGTAACAAGCAGAAAAATACTGTTTTACCAATTTCAGTTGCCGGAAAACGGACAAGAGTTTTTATATTTTTCTTATTTGTGTCTCTTTGTGTATCGCCGTTAGAAATCAATGCTCAAGATTCATCCTCAAAATGTGATAAATGCGAATCAGCACAAAAGAGAGATGCCCAAATATTAAGGCAGATAGAGGATTACGCATTAAAAGTAAAATCGGATTGGTCTATTCCGGGAATGGCTATGAGTATCGTTAAGGACGGTAAGTTAATTTATGCTAAAGGTTTTGGTGTTAAGGATTTGGGAAAGCCATCTAATATGCCCGAAAATATTGTCGATCAAAATACTGTTTTTCAAATTGGGTCTGTATCAAAGTCATTTACAGCAGCCGTTATGGCAACACTTGTAGATGAAGGAAAAATTAAATGGGAAGACACTGTTAAAAACATTTTACCCGATTTTCGGATGTATGATAAATGGGTAGAGCAAAATTTGCAAGTAAAAGATATTATGACTCACCATACAGGTATTCGCGGGCAAATGGGTACCTATATTCCGAATATGGGTTACGGAAGGGAAGATGTCTACAAAATGATGAAACTGATGAAGCCTACATACAGTTTTCGCGGTTCATATGAATACAATAACATAACGTTTATAATTGCACAAAGGATAATTGAAAAGCTTACCGGTAAATCGTGGGAAGATAATGTCCGTGAACGCATTTTTGCTCAAGTTGGAATGAGTTCAAGCTCTGTGAATGAAGATGGTTTCAAGAGTTCTGCCGACGTTGCTGTTCCTCATGAGTCATATTATCAAATGAAAAAAGCATATGCCGATGAGTTGTCCAAAGATATTGTAAAGGTTGGCGATAAATTTGTTTTAAAAAGTAAGGTATTGGATTCATTGACATTACATTCCAAAACTTTTTTACCTCAAGTCGATTCAACCGCGATTAATCCAATTTACGGAGAAGAGCAAGCCTTACACTGGCTTACCGTAATCGGACCTGCCGGATCTGTAAATTCTACAGTTGTCGATTTGGCTAAATATGCTCAATTTCACCTTAATAACGGGAAGGTACCTGCCGGCGGTTTTACAATATCTCAAACTGAGAACTGGATCTCTTCACCTCAATTTAAAGATGTAATTTCCCGTAAGAATATGAATTATCTTCACCGAGGTCAAACAATTACATCTCAGGATTCTAGCCGTACAACTCTTTATGGACAATGCTGGTTTATTGAACAAAATAATCGGTATCGTCTATATTTTCACACAGGAACCACCTGGGGATTTACCGCTCTTGTTGCCTTTGTTCCCGAATTGAATCTTGGAATGGCAATTCTGGTTAACTGTGAAGCGGAATCTTCTCCTCGTTATGCCATTATGCGACGAATAATTGATTTGTATCTGCAAAAGGATAAAAAAGAGCCTGCTTCTGAAAACTCTGAAATTTGCGATAATAAATCCGAAGAGCCTGGAAATTGTGGGGTTAAGACAATTAAGATGAGGGATTATGAGGCTGAATATATTGGTGAATATGCTCAATCAGGGAGAGAATCTGCAGTAAAAGCGGCCGAAAGAAAAGCATCTGCAAAAGAGAAGAGTAAAAACGAACCGGAGGTAATTACTCCTGAATTTTCTAAACTTACAGGCGTGTATGACAAAGGTGAGCTCTTTGGTAAAGCGCAGATAACTCTTGAAAACGATACGTTATATATCACAGTAGGTCCATTGGGATGGAAACACAAACTTATTCATAAGTCAGGAACAAAATTTTCTTTCCGTTCCGATGGGCATGAGTTTCCGGTCACCTTTATGTATAAGGAGAAAAAATTGTCACATAAGAAAAAAATAGCAGTTTCTGAGGCAGATAAATTTTTGCAGGACAGTACAGCTAAAAAGGCATCTGAACCTAAGCCATCTGCAAAAGAGCTTAAAAACAGGAAGATAGTGGGGCTTGATATTGATTTTGGATATGGAGAGAATTTTGGTGTGTGGAAAAAAGTAAAAAAATAGATAAAAATTATTAATTAACACGATTGA
>MTLD01002978.1_pt1 | contig 25799 bp, 26 predicted proteins | sample 1982471 | NCBI WGS metagenome assembly MTLD01 (sample SAMN05712604, study PRJNA340218) | biofilm metagenome | isolation source: sample SPM anode biofilm adapted to -50 mV | place: USA | collected 2012-02-03 | reverse complement strand
CCGCCCGGGGGCCCCCCGGGCGGGCCGGGCGCCGCCATCTCAGCCTCTCCGCCCTACGGCGCTCAGAGCCCGGGCAGCAGCGTCACCAGCTGCGGCACGTAGGTGATGAGCAGAAACACGAGCATCAGGATCACCACCATCGGAATGATCGGCTTCGTTATCTTGCCCATGGGCAAACCCGTGATCGCGCTCGCCACATAGATGTCGATGGCCACGGGCGGAGTCGCCATGCCGATCGCCAATCCCACCGTCAGCACCACGCCGAAATGCACGAGGTTGCCGCCCACGCCGATGATGGCCGGGAGGAAGATCGGCGTCAGGATGATCAGCGCTGAAGCCGTCTCCATGAACATGCCCGATATCAGAATTATCACGTCGATCATCAGGTAGACCATGAAGGAGCTGTTGTGCGTCACGCTCAGCATGGCGCCGGCGATCGCCTGGGGGATCTGGTAGAACGCGAGCCCCCAGCCGAAAATTTTCGAGGTGGCGATGATGAACATGATCAAGGCCGACGTCATGCCAGAACCCACCACCAGCTTGTAGAACTTCTTGAAATCCAGCGCCTTGTACACGAAGAGCGCGACGAGGACGGTGTAGAGCACCGCGATGGCCGCCGCCTCCGAAGGCGTGAAGACGCCCGAGAATATTCCGCCGAGGATGATGCCGGGGCAGAGCAGGCCCCAGATCGCGTCGACGAACTTTTTCAGGATTTCCCTGCCGGTGTACTTCTTGCCGGCGGGATACTTGCGCTTCCTGGCGATGTAGATCGCCCAGGCGATGAGGCCGAGCCCCATCAGCGCGCCGGGAATGAAGCCGCCCAGGAAGAGCTTGGCCACGGACTCGCCGGCGATCACCGCGTAGAGGACCATCGGCACCGAGGGCGGGATGACGACGCCGATCGTGCCCGCCGAGGCTATCAGGGCTGCCGAGAAGTCCACGTCGTACTTGCGTTCCTTGAGTTCGGGGATCAGCGAGGCGCCGACAGCCGCCGTCGTGGCGGCGCCGGAGCCCGATATCGCCGCGATGAACATGGAGGCGAGCACCGATACGATCGAAAGCCCGCCGCGAATCCTGCCCAGGAGCGATTCGGCGAAAGCCACGATGCGTTCCGAGATGCCGCCTCGCGCCAAGAGGTCGCCCGCCAGAATGAAGAAGGGCACCGCGACCAGGGAAAAGGAGTTGTTGCCCTCGAAGAGGGTCTGAGGCACCATCTGGAGGGGTATCCCCGCCTGGATGAACACCACCAGGGCCGACAGGCCGATGGCCAGGCCGATGGGCACGCCGATCAGAAGGAAAAGGAAGAAAGCGCCGAAGATCAGGTAGCCCATATCAGCTCCTTTCCCAGATCGACGCGAGGGCGTCGACGAAATGCAGGATGGTCACGCCGCCGATGACGGGGTACATCAGGTACACCCACTTCATCGAAAGCTGGAGGGCCGGCGACTTCTGCCCGGCCTCGGTGCCCATAAGCACGGCGCCGTAATACGCCACGATGGCGAAGAATCCCATGCCCAGCAGGGTGATGAAGGTCCGCATCGCCTTCTTGCCCGTGGGCGGCAGCTTGTCGAGGAGGAAGGTCACCGAGATGTGGCTCCCTCGCTTGAACGCGACCGCCGCCCCGAGGAGGCTGGCGAGCACCAGGAGAAAGCAGGCCAGCTCTTCGGACCAGGTGAGGGCCTCGAAGAAGAAGCGGAAGACGACCTGCGCGACCGTCACGATCACCATGGCGACCAGCGTCACGAAGAGCGCCGCCTCGGTGACCGTGTTGACGCGGTCGCTCAGGGCATGGAGGAAGCCTTTGGGCTTCCCCTCATCGGTTGAAGACATTGCCTGCCTCCCCTCACTTCGTCGCCAGGATGGCGTCGATGAAGTCCTGGCCGAACTGGGCCGCGTACTGCTTGTAGACGGTCTGGACGGCGGCCAGGAAAGGCTTGAGGTCCGGAGTGGCGATCTTCATCCCCTTGGCGGCGAGATCCTTCATCCACTGAGCCTCGTTGGCGTTGTTGAATTCGCGCTCGAACTGGGCGGCTTCCTTGGCGGCCTTCATCACCGCGGCCTGCTGGGAGGAGGAGAGCTTCTTCCAGGTGACCATGCTCATGATGAGGGGGGCCGGCGCGTAGGCGTGGCGGGTGATCGTCATGAATTTCTGGCTGTCGTAGAGCTTGAAGGAGACGATGACGTTCAACGGGTTCTCCTGGCCGTCAATGGTGCCCTGCTGCAGGGCGGTGAGGGCCTCGGTCCAGGCCATCGGCACCGCGTTGGCGCCCAGGGCCTTGAAGGAGTCGACATAGATCGGGTTCTGCATCAGGCGGATCTTGAGGCCTTTCATGTCGGCGGGCGAGTTGACCGGGTGCTTGCTGTTGGTCAGGTTGCGGAAGCCGCGCTCGGCCCAGGCCAGGCCTTTCCAGCCCTGCTTCTCGGCCTCGGCGAAGAGTTCGTTGCCGATCGGGCCGTCCAGCACGGCGTAGGCGTGCTCGGGATCCCTGAAGAGGAAGGGAAGGTCGATGGCGCCGAACTTGGGCACGAAATTGATGAAGGGCCCGTTCGTGATGATGGCGGCGTCGACGATGCCCATCTTCATGCGCTCGAGCAGGGTGCGCTCGTCGCCGAGGACGGCGTTGGGATAGATCGTCACCTTGACTTCGCCATTGGTGTATTTCTCGGCCAGTTCCTTGAACTTGGTCGCCGCGAGGTGAAAGGAATCCTGTTCGTTGACCACGTGGGCCAGCTTGATGTCGATCGAGAAGGCGGGAACGACGAGCGCCGCGATGAGGGCGATGACTAAAAGTGTCCGTTTCATGGAGATCCTCCTAAAAAACTTGGTACTACCTTGGTAGTACCACATTGCCGAAATACTAAACCCGGAGTATATTCACGTCAAGGCATAACAACGAATGGAAACGAGAAAAGAAGAGCTATTGCGCGCCATCGAAGCGATGATCCAGGATCCGGCGGCCTTTCCCGACGGCAAGCTCCCCCCCGAGCGCGTCCTCGCCGAACGGCTCAAGGTCAGCAGGAATCTCCTCAGGGAAGTGATGATCGCCATGGAAGCCCGGGGATCGATCGAGATCAGGGAGCGCCAGGGCGCCTACATCAAGACCCCCGCGCCCGACGACTTCGTCGCGAGCCTCAAGTTCGTCTCGCTCTACCCGGGCGACATGCTCATCAACCTCATGGAGATGCGCCTGATCATCGAGCCGCCCATCGCGGGGCTCGCGGCCCTGCGCCGCACGGACGAGCAGCTCGAGCGCATGAGGGAATGCGTGGCGCGCCTGATCGAGGTGCACAGCGGTCCGAGCCGCGGCGCCTCCACCGGCGCGCAGTGGGACTCGATGCTGCACATGCTCATCGTGCAGGCGGCGCGCAATCCCCTGCTCGCGCGGCTCTACGAGGGGATGTCGGCCACCATGGACAAGTACATCGTGGAGAGCCGCGTCCAGCTCCTGGCGCTGGAAGGCTGGCCGCAGAAGATCATCGAGGAGCACGGCGCCCTGGTGGCCGCCATCGAGGCGCGCGACGAGGACGCAGCCCGCGAGGCCCAGAAGCGGCATCTGGGCAGCGCCCTCGAGAAACTCAGGGGAATCAAGGCATGCAAAAAGAACTGATCGCGGCTTCGATAGGCGCCGCGATCGAGATGGAATTCTCGCGGGCGGGCGGTCCCGGCGGCCAGAACGTCAACAAGGTGAACACCAAGGTTACCGCCAAGGTGCCCTTCGCCGCCATCGCGGGCCTGAGCGAGGCCGAGCGGCGCCAGGCCGCCTCCAGGCTGGCCAACCGCATCAACGCGGAAGGCTTCCTTTTCGTCCAGGTCAGCGAGGAGCGCACCCAGGGCGCCAACCGCGACCGCGCCTTCGACCGCCTCCTCGACCTCGTCGTCAAGGCGGCGCGCCGCGACCCGCCGCGCATCCCCACCAAGCCCGGCCGCGCGGCCAGGGAGCGTCGCCTCTCCTCGAAAAAGGTGCGCGGCCAGGCCAAGCGGGACCGCGGCGCTCCCATCGACTACTGAGTCGGCGCGGCGACTAGAGCGCAGCCAGCACCTGTTCGGCGTGGCCGGCGGGCGTCACCTTCGGGAACACTTTCTTGACGACCCCGTCGGCGCCGATCACGAAGGTCGAGCGGATCAGGCCCATCATCTTCTTTCCGTACATCGTCTTCTCGCCCCAGGCGCCGTACGCGGCGATCGCCTGCTTCTCCGGGTCGGCCAGGAGGATGAAGGAAAGCCCGTGCTTGCGGCGGAACTTGTCGTGCGAGGCCGCGGTGTCGGGGCTCACGCCGACGACCCTGACGCCGCGGGCCGCGAACTTGGCCCCGCTGTCGCGGAAGCCGCAAGCTTCCACCGTGCAGCCAGGCGTATCGTCGCGCGGATAGAAATAGAGCACGAACGCGCTGCCCGCGAAGTCCGCCAGCGTCCACATTTTGCCGTCCGCGTCCCGCAGCGAAAAATCCGGCGCCTTCGTTCCTTCGGCTATCATCATCACGCCTCCTTGCCCAAACTTGCTACTTGCGCTTAATAGCAATAATTTACTATAAGCGGAGGGAAACGACCATGGAAGCGCTCACCGTCGATCAGCGGGAAACTCTTTTGAAAAAGCTCAAGACCCGATTCGAGAAGCATATGAACCGCCACGCGGGCATCGCGTGGGACAGTGTCGCGAAGCGCATCGCCGCGAACCCCGAAAAATTGCGCGCGCTTAACGAAATGGAGGCGACCGGCGGCGAACCCGACGTGATCGGCCGCGAGGGTGAAACCTACCTTTTCTGCGACTGCGCGGAGGAAAGCCCGAAAGGCCGGAGAAGCCTCTGCTACGACCGCGCCGCGCTCGAATCGCGGAAGGAATTCAAGCCCTCGAACACCGTGGTCGACCTAGCCGCGAGCATGGGCATCGAGCTCCTCGACGAGGAGCGATACCGCGCGCTGCAGCGCCTGGAAGCCTTCGACCTGAAGACCTCGAGCTGGGTAAAGACGCCGCCCGCGATCAGGGACCTGGGCGGCGCGCTGTTCTGCGACCGGCGCTACGACACCGTGTTCACCTACCACAACGGCGCCGACTCCTACTACGGTTCGCGCGGGTTCAGGGGGCTGCTAAGGGTTTGAGACAGTCGACCTTACTTGATAACTTTCGTTTATCGCACCATATCCTTCTGCCGTTATTTGTTGCAGTAATAAAAATAAGCAGTATTGCAGAATCCATAGCAATGGGACAATCTGTGTCCCTGTCTCCGATATAGAATAAAGAATTGAAAAAATGAATGGGCGGAGGGGCCCTCGTGAGCCAGACCGAGCGCATCTTTTTCATCGACCGCACGATCAGGGAACATAGGGGCATCGCCGTCTCCACGATCGCATCCAGATTTGGAATCTGCCCAAGGCAAGCCAAACGAGACATCGAATATATGTGGGACCGGCTGAATGCGCCCATCGCCTGGTCGGCGAATCGCCGACGCTACGATTCGAAGGGCACTGAAAGCAAGTGTGGCGATTGCACCCCGCGCGGGTGCACCGATTGAAATCAACTAGATGGAGCGTAACGTAGCCACGATTTGCACTTTCCTCTTGCTGAAGCTTATTGTTGGGGCACAAAACACTCCATCGTCGTGTTTCATCCAAAGCCTCTCACTCGTAAAAAGCCGTTCTTTCTCCTTGCCCTCCCTTTTCAAGTTCAGCGATACCTTCCGGTGCAAGCGGTGGAATCTTCTCACGAATGAAGTGCGTATCAAGAAAAGCCTCAATCTCAGCGTCGAGCTTTTTTCTGTCTTGGTCGGTTATTATTCCTCCAACACCTCTGCCGCCGAGTCCCATGGGACTAGCGAGAGGCCTTTCCACTGGATGGCGCGCGCTCCAGCGTAGATGAGCGAACAGTCGGCGATATCGTTTCATGGAAAAGATCGATTTCAGTGCCCGTGTTGTCGCGCCAGAAGAAGAGCTCAGGATCGAGCGCGAGCGCATAACGCAGCTTGAGGAGATCGGAGACGATGAAGGACTCGGAAAGGTTGCCTCTCTTCGGATGGATGAAGAGTTCCACAGCGGTTGTTTTATACCGAGGAGCCTCGCCGCGAGGCCTGTGCCGATGAAGGAGCGCTTGGGGCTTTTCACGAGGCGCTTTCCGAAGTTTTAACGATAGGGCCTTGAGCAGATAGACGATACCGCTGGTTTCCAGAACCGAGAGCCATGCTCTCGCGGTATTGCGGGAAAGGCCGCATTCGATGGCCAAGACGCTCACGTTGAGCGACTAGCCGACTCGCGCGGCGCACATTTTGACGAAGATATGGAACTGTCTTAGGTCCTTGACGTTCAGCGTCGCCTCGTATGGATCGTCCGAAAGCTTTCCCGCATCTTTCAGTTCCGCGCATGAGAATGACAGGGACGAAAGGAATGCGGCTCTTCCGGCGCCAAGCGGGCGATATCGAGATCTTCCAGCGAGAGGTGGGGCTTATCGGGAAAAGTCGCCTTTGCCAGTGTTGTCATACCCGACTGTCTCGATCCAGTGATGCAGAGAACGGGAAAGCTCTTGGCGATTTGCGCGGGTATTCAAGGCTCGAGAAGGTTGCTCGCAATCAATGAGGCAACGCCTAGGGCGTATACTACGGGTCAGTTCACGTCACCGCTCATACACCGGCGTAGGCGTTGAAGCCGCCATCGACTGGTACGACAATGCCCGTGACAAACCGTGAAGCGCTTTCATCACAGAGCCACAGCAAGGTGCCGACAAGGTCCTCGGGCAGTCCAAACCTTCCCGCTGGGGTGTGTTCGATAATTTTGACTCCGCGAGCAGTCAATGCGCCATCATCGCCTTGGAGCAGTCTTCTGTTCTGCTCGCCCAGGAAAAAGCCCGGAGCGATAGCGTTTACCCTTATTCCCACGGGCGCAAAGTGAACCGCAAGCCACTCCGTTAGGTTGACGATAGCGGCTTTGGCGGCACAGTAGGCGGGAACCTTGGTCATCGGCGCGAAACTGCCCATTGAAGCGATATTGATGATGGAGCCGCCCTGCCTACCGAGCATTTGGCGGCTGAATGCCTGCGTGGGGATGAAGGTTCCCATGAAATTCAAATCGAAGACCGAACGCACTCCGGCGGGATCGAGATCAAAGAAGGTCGACGAATGTGCTGGCTCAGCTCCTGCCCGCGGTCCCGCCAGATTTCTCTCCGCGTCATCCTTGTCCAACCTCTCCTTGACCGTTGTCGCCAAAGGACTGTTGCCGCCCGCGGCGTTCACGAGAATGTCGCAAGGGCCGAATTCGGCAGAAATCTGGGCGGCGCAGCGGGAAACGCTTTCGACATCGACAACGTCGCACGATAATGCCATGGCTTTCTGGCCTTGCGCTATGATTTCATCAACCAAGCTTTGTGCCTTTTCGGCACCCCTGGCCAGTATTGCGACCTTTGCGCCCGACGCGGCCAGTTCTCTACACATTGCGCTTCCAAGGGCGCCGCTACCGCCTGTTACCACGGCGACCTTTCCGCGAAGATCCACGTTCATTATTTTCTCCTCTCGTTCAGCAGAGCTTCCCATATTCCGAATAGATACATAACGCCAAGGGCGCGGTCATAGAAGCCATATCCTGGCCTGCTGTCTTCGCCCCAGATCATCCGACCATGATCGGGCCTCATATAGCCATCATAGCCAATATCGCTGTACGCCCTCATGATTTCATACATATCAAGCGATCCCATGAAGGTAGGATGTGGAGCATCGTAGAACACCGCATCGGCGACATTTTCTTTGGATCGCATTACATTGCGGACATGGGCGAAAGAGATCCGCCCCGCCCCGCCGAACCGCCTAATCATGGCGGGAATGTCGTTTCGCGCATCAGCCCCCAAGGCACCAGAGCAGAGGGCGATCCCATTTGACGGACTATCGACAAGTGAAATCAGCCGCTCGAGGTCATGCTCATTCTTCATGATGCGAAGCAGCCCGAAGATCGACCAAGGCGGATCATCGGGGTGGATCGCCATCTTGATGCCCGAACGCTCCGCTTCTGGTACTATTGCTTTGAGAAAGTATTCAAGATTTCGCCACAGAGCTTCCTCATCAAGGTTCTTGTACTGCTCAAAGACGGGCTTGAGGAGGGCGAGGCGCTCTGGCTCCCAACCAGGGAGGGAGAAGCCGTTGGAATGCTTTGTAAATTCCGCGGCGAAATCTTCGGGACTTGGGCCATTCACGAAAGCACTATCGTAATAAAGCGCTTGGGAGCCATCAGGTAGCGTATGCGACAATTCAGTGCGTATCCAATCAAAAATCGGCATAAAATTGTAGCAGACGACCTTTACCCCTGCCTTACCAAGATTTCGGAGCGTCTTGCTATAATTGTCTATGTAGAGATCCCTATCAGGCGCGCCCAGCTTGATGCTTTCATGGACATTGACGCTCTCTATAACCTCCATGCTCAAACCATGCTTTGCGATTCCTTCTTTCATGGCAAGGATTTTCTCCTTAGGCCACACTTCTCCCGTGGGAAGATCGCAGAGCATCGGGACCACTCCAGTTATTCCGGGAATCTGCTTTATGTAATTCAAAGGCACGGGGTCGAAGCCCTCCCCGAACCAGCGGAATACGAATTTCATCATCTCGCTCCTTAGCGTAGAGACAGCGGGGCGGCCTCGTTAATTGCCGAGATTTCTGCCAAGCGTGATTTCCGATGTGCTGAAATTCTCGACGCTCTTTATCTTTGTATTGAATTTCGGCATGACGGCGACCATTGTCGCTTTTCGGTAAAAAACGTCATCAGCATTTATTGGCATATCGATAGTACGCCCTGAGACCGCCGACTTATAAATCCCCATGACGAGTTCCAAAGTCTTTCTGCCTTCACCGCCATCGATGCTGAGGGGCTCAACGCCCTCGATCGCCCCGAGGAAGTTGGAAATTTGCGCATCGTGGCCTTCTAATAGAAGTTCGGGAATAGCATTGTACACAAGTTCCAGCTTCGCTTTCTCAACGGTATCTTCTTTCGGGAATCCATTCGGCAGCGAGCACGAAGCCGAAAGTTCCCAGGGTACTGCGATACTGCCCTTCTCCCCCTCAATCCTGATGCTTTGGCGCTCACCGTGGCTTACGAGCGAGCAGTTGAATTGAACCAGCTTATCGCCGTAATCGAAGACGGCGGAGCCGACATCTTCACATTCGGAGTTGTTGTGCCCGACATTCGAAATGGTGGCTTGCACCCGTTTTGGCATGCCCAGAAGCATGTGCATCAGGTCGAGATAGTGAACGGCATGGCTCATGAAGCAGCCGCCCGATTCCTGTTCCCAGGTTCCCCTCCACCAGAGATCGTAATAAACTTGACCTCTCCACCAGAGCGAGTCAAAGTTGGCGTATACGACCTTTCCGAGATTCCCGCCGTCTATCATCTGCTTTATTCTCGCGATGGGGGTCTTGAATCGATTCTGGCTTACCACCGAGAGCAGCTTTCCGCTCTTTCGAGCTGCTTCGATCATGGAGTCGCATTCTTCGAGCGAGCTGGCCATCGGCTTTTCGACCAACACATGTTTCCCCATCTTAAAAGCCTGCAGCGCCACCGAGCAGTGCGCATTAGGCGGAAGGCAGATCGATACCGCATCAATATTCTGATCAGCAAGCATTTTCTCGACATTATCAAAAGCGATCGCACCAGGTGCTTTCCCCGCGATGAAAGCTTCCGCCTTATCCTTGAAGACATCGCACACCGCCACCACCTTGGCGCGCGAGGAGAACCGTTTATAGCTCGCCGCATGCACCGAGGCGATCGCCCCGGCGCCAATAATCCCAATATTTATCACATTCCGCTCCTGGAGCCATTCGCTCTTGCGGTGCTCGCGCGCCACTGGGCTTCGCCAAGCTCCTCCGCCCTAAGCGCCAATTCCATTACCTTGAAGGCATAATCCTGGCCCATAGAATTTTCGGTACCATCAAGGCAATCTCGAATAAATGCACCAAAGAATGGATAACCAAGCGTATTCCTCGCGTCGATCAGCCGCTCTCCGTGCTTGTTTACAAGGTAAACAGAGTCGCTCTGCTCAGTTCTGGCGACATCGACATATTTCCTCAACTCGATGTACCCATCGATGCCGAGGATGAACGTGCGGCCATCGCCCCAGGCGCTCAACCCATCGGGGGTGAACCAGTCCACCCGGAAGTACCCGCTCGCGCCGTTATCACAGACGAAGCTCGCTTCACCGAAATTCTCAAAATCAGCATGCCCGCCGCCGCCGAAATGGGCGACCCTGCTTGAGAGCAGCGTCGCATCCTTGGCTCCGCAGTAATGCAGAATCTGGTCGATTTGGTGGCAGCCAATATCGGTTATAATGCCCCCATACTTTTCTCTATCGAAGAACCACGCGGGACGCGAGGGTGCATTCAAACGATGCGGCCCTAAAACCATTGTCTGAATAACTTTTCCTATCGCGCCTTCTTTTATGAGGCTCTCCGCATAGGTTGCCGCCTCCACATGCAAGCGCTCGCTGAAATAAATTCCATAGCGAAGATGTGTCCTCTTCACGATCGACTTAATGCGATCGAGTTGGACTAATGACGTAAAGCCTGGCTTATCGGAGAAGACGTGTTTTCCATGCAAGAGCGCTCTTTCACCGATGGAACTTCTCTCGCAGGGTATGGCGGCCGTGGCCACCAGCTTGATCATCGGGTTCTCATAGATAACCGCTGGGTCGGAGACAATCTCTGCTGAAGGAAACGCTTGCCTAAAGGCTTCCGCCTTCACGCTATCGGCATCCCAGACGAGCGCTATCGTCGCGCCGGCCTCGCTCAATCCATTGCACATGCCATAGATATGGCCATGATCGAGGCCAATGACGCCGATAGGGAACTCTCCTTCATCGCACACGCGTGCGGCTTTGCCCTTCGGCGCATAATGCTGGCCATCTTTTTTCTGCACTTCCTTAACCATATTCGACCTCCTCATCGCCCGAGGGCGCACTACCACGCTGAAGTACGTCGCTTAGAGCAGGTTGGGCAGCGCCATGACGACTTCGGGCACGAAGAAACTGAGCAGGATCGTAATTAAAACCGTCGCGATAAAGGGGATGAGCGGCGGAGTCGCCTTATCGATAGGCAGGTTTCCGATCGCGCACGAAACAAACAGGAATGAGCCCACTGGCGGCGTTATGGCGCCTACCTGCATCATGATGACCATCACGACACCGTAATGGATGGGATTGAATCCGAATGCGTTTCCTATCGCCAGGACTGTGGGCGCGAGCATGGCGATCAGCACGGTCGGATCAAGGAACATCCCGAGGATGAAGATGACGAACATCAGGAAGAGCGTTCCCATCACAGGATTGCCGATCGTATTCACCACATAGCTCAGGACATTGCTCTGGAACCTCATGCGAACGAGCACGTTCGAGAGCGCGCCGGTCGCCGCGATCGTGATCATGACGACCGCCGTCGTAAGGCCGGAATCCTTCAATATGGAAATGAGGTCTTTCGGCTTGAGTTTCTTCGAGATGAAGAAGCCGTAAATGAGTCCGTAAATAATCGCGATCACGCCCGACTCGGTTGCCGTGACCACACCAGTGATAATGCCGCCGATGATGATGATGGGCATGGCCAAAGCGCCCATTGAATGGAACGAGGTCGCGACAAGGCGCTTCAGCGAGAACGGATGCGTCGGTATATTATATCCGCGCCGGGAATACTCGATTCGATTCCAAATCATCTGCAAAAGCGCGATGCATACTCCAGGGGCCACGCCTCCGAGAAAGAGCTTGCTGACGGGAATTTCCGTGTAATACGAATAGAGGATCATCGCGATACTGGGAGGGATTATCGGGCTCAGCATCGAAGCCCCAGCGGTCACGGCGACCGCATAATCTTTATCATAGCCTTGTTTTTCCATGGCGGGAATCAGCATGCCACCTATCGCGGAGGCGTCGGCGATGCCGGATCCCTGGATGCCGCCGAAGAACATGGACGCGAGAATATTCACATGCCCGAGGCCACCCTTGAGCTGGCCTACGAGCGAATCGGAAAGGTCGACGATCTTATCGGTGATGTCGGATTTCGCCATGATATTGCCGGCGATGATGAAGAAAGGAATCGCCATGAGCGAGAAAGAGTTCACGCTGCCGAACATCTTGATCACGACAAGGTTGAGCGGAAGATGCATGCCTATCATGAATGACATGGTGGTAAGGAGCAACGACATATAGATGGGGAACCCTGCGAATATCAAGCCCAGCAAGACCGCGAATACGAAGAAAATCTGCCACATTAAACGGTCCTCCGCTCTGCCATGAGTTTATTGATGTATTCAATCACTTCGAAAACGCAGCCGATAGGAATAGCGGCATAGAACCATGCCATAGAAATATTGATATTCTGTAGGGAACTCGCGATATTGCTCAATGCGTAGACACCGCCATAGTAGGTCAGAACGAGCAAAGTCATGATAACGATGAAGTCGATCAGTAGATTGATGGCTTTCCTGATATTTTTCGACCTAATCTTGTTCAGTACAAAGTCGACCGTAAAATGAGCATTTTGCTTTACGCCGATGCTGATGCCAAGGAAAATGACCCACACGGCGCAGAGGCGGAGTACTTCATCTCCCCATGAAAAAGGACGAAGCGACAGGAACGTGAAGTAGCGAAGCACAATCTGCACGAAGCAGAGAAGAACAGTGAATGAGGAAATAGCGACAAGCATCGCTGTCCTGATCCGGTCAAACAGCGCATAAGCTTTATTTGGCATTTACACTTCTCCAGGGGAGTATTCACGATAACCGAGGGCATCAGCCAATCCCTCGAATCGAAGGAAACGGGGGCCTCGCTTCTTGAAACAGGAACGGGGCCTCCCGTTATCGTGGCTTTGTGGTAGCTTACTGAATAACGAGGATTTTATCGATGAAATCGTTCCAATCCTTGCTCTTGGCGCGATACTCATTGAGCATCGGCTTGCAGGCATCTACCCACTTCTGTTTGTCCTTGAGCTGATGAATCGCGACACCTTCGTTCTTCATCTTGTTGAGCGAGGCAATCTGATCCTCATCATCGATCTTCGCCTGATACTGAGCGGCTTCCTGAGCGCAATCCACGACCAACTGCTTCAGGTCGGCGGGAAGGGAGCTGAGCCACTTGTCATTAAAGAAATAGTAAACGCAGGCAATGATGTGGTCCGTAATCGTGAGATTTTTCGCCACATCCTGGAACTTCATGGAGTTGATCATGCTGGGAGATGCTTCCATGCCGTCGATGACTCCCGTCTGCAAAGCCGTGTAGATCTCATTCCAATCCATGGTGGTGCCGGCGGCACCAAGCGCTTTAAACATGCTGATGTACACAGCGTTCGGTCCACGCATTTTCATGTTTTTCAAGTCTTCAAGTTTTTCAACAGGTTTCTTGGTGAGCATGTGGCGCGATCCCTGGGATTGTCCGGCCATCGCGACGAAATTGAAGGGCTTCACCAGCCTGCTGACTTCTCCCTCCATCCCTTTGAGAACCCTGCGATAGTGGTCATTATCCTTGAAAAGGTAGGGGAACTCAAACATCATGAGCTGCGGAACCCAGGTGCCGGGACCGGTTCCAGGGGCCGCGACCACCATCTCCAACGAGTTTGTGCGGCACATCTCGACCTGCTCGGCCTGATTGCCCAATTCCGAACCATAGTTGGCAGTAGCTTTGATCCGGCCATTGCTCTTCTTGTTCACGAGATCCACAAAGTACGTAAGTCCCTTCCCGATCGTTCCTGCGCCAGCAAGGTTCGTCGATGCCCTCAATTGGTACGCTTTCCCCTGAGCATACGAGGAAGCAGCGCACAACCCGATGACAAGAAGAATTGCCATTGCCTTTTTCTTCATACACACTCTCCTTAAAATTTTGATTAGCATCTGTAAATGGAATTAAGAGTAGAACGCTTAAGACTTGCTAAGTACCTCATAGTGCTTTGATGTAACTTAGCTCTTGAAACTGTAGCACTGGTATACTAGTATGTCAAATAGATTTTGCATCATTTTCGCGACTGATGGGTGGTGTGGTGCATTCGTGCCACTTATGCCAAAATGGCCAATAGTATATTGAGTTTCTTAATTATACTGTTCAGGGACAGTGAGGACATTTTATGGATATAAAGGCAAGAGTTTCTAAGGAAAGCGCCAGGGAATATGCATTGCGATTCCTCAAGAGCACTATCATTTCTCTTGAACTTGCTCCAGGAAGTGTTATAAGCGAGAATGAGATAGCATCACGGTTGGGGCTCTCCCGGACTCCGATTCGTGAAGCGCTGATTGAGCTTAGCAAGGTTAATATCGTCGAAATAATGCCTCAAAAAGGCAGCAGAGTGCTCTTGATCGACTACGATCTTGTCGAGGAGTCACGATTCCTGCGCCTGGTTTTAGAAACTGCGATAGTAAAGCAAATCTGTGAAGATACGAGAGCACTTGACTTTTCCGAGCTTGAAAGCAACCTTAAGCTCCAAGAGTTCTATATCCAAAATCCTTCCCCCAGCAAATTGCTTGAATTGGATAATCACTTTCATAAGGAACTCTTCAGGCTCGCGAACAAGATACGTTGCTATCAATGGATGATTGATGGCATGGAGATCCATTTTGATCGAGTCAGAAGCATGAGTCTGAATGCAATAAAGGACATCAAGATTGTCGAAGACCATACGGCGATACTAGATTCCCTACGCAAAAAAGACGAGCAACAAGCTGTTGCCTATGTCACTGAACATTTTTCGAGATACAAAATCGACAAGGATGTCATACTGGCCACCTATCCACAGTATTTTTATTAGGACGATTACTAAATCCTGGCCAATCCCGGGATCTCGTCGAAGAGAGCGCGGGAGCCCTCGCCCGCAGCGTTTCCGCCTTGCCCAGAGGCGCGTTGGCGGATACAATAGCGGGATCATGGAATACCAGAAACGCACGGTTACCTGCGGCCAACTCGCCGCGGCGGACGTCGGCAAGACAGTGGTGCTGAACGGATGGGTCCATCGCAAGCGCGATCACGGTGGGATCTCCTTCATCAACCTTCGCGACCGGTACGGAATCACCCAGGTCGTGGTCGATGCTGACGCCCCGGCGGCCCTTCTGGCCGCCGCCGCCGAACTCAAGTCCGAATACTGCATCGCCGTGGCCGGCACGGTCCGCGGCAGGCCAGAGTCCATGGTCAACCCCGACATGGCCACCGGCGCCATCGAGGTCAAGGCCGACTCCCTGACCATCCTCTCCAAATGCGCGCCCCTTCCCTTCCAGATCGACGAGAAGACCGACGCCAAGGAAGACACCCGGCTCACCTACCGCTACCTTGACCTGCGCTCCGCCTCCATGCAGGACAAGCTCAGGCTCAGGCACGAGGCGGCCTTCGCCGTGCGCGAGTACATGGTCGGCCAGGGCTTCTACGAGATCGAGACGCCCACCTTCATCCGCTCGACGCCCGAGGGCGCGCGCGACTACCTGGTGCCCTCGCGACTCTATCCCGGCAAGTTCTACGCCCTGCCCCAGTCGCCCCAGCTCTACAAGCAGCTGCTGATGGTGTCGGGCTTCGACAAGTACTTCCAGCTAGCGCGCTGCTACCGCGACGAGGATGCCCGCGGCGACCGCCAGCCCGAGTTCACGCAGATCGACATCGAGATGTCCTTCGTCAAGCGCGACGACGTGCTGACGATGTGCGAGGGGCTCATGCATCATGTCTTCAAGAAGACCCTCGGCGTGGAGCTGCCCGCGCAGTTCGTGCGCATCCCCTACGACGAGTCGATCGACCTGTACGGTTCGGACAAGCCGGACCTACGCTTCGGCATGGCCATGCGGGATTTCGCGCCCTACGTGGAGGCGAGCGGCTTCCAGGCATTCAAGGACGCCCTGGCGGCCGGCGGCAAGGTCAAGGCGCTCGTCGTGCCCGGCAAGGCCGACTACTCTCGCAAGCAGATCGAGGAGCTGGAAGCCCAGGCCAGGATCTACAAGGCCAAGGGCATGGCCTGGATGAAAGTGGCCCAGGCGGCCGACGGCTCGGGGATCGCCCTCGAGGGCGGCGCCTCCAAGTTCTTCGCGGGCAACGCCGCCGCCATCGCGGCGGGACTCGGCGCCAAGCCCGGCGACCTCATCCTGATGATCGCCGACGCCAAGGCCAAGGTGGCCTGCGTGTCCCTGGGCGCCGTCCGCTCCAAGCTCGGCCGCGACCTCGGACTCCTCGATCCATCAGTCTTCAAGTTCGCCTGGATCGTGGACTTCCCGATGTTCGAGTACAACGAGGAAGAGGGGCGCTGGGAAGCCGCGCACCACATGTTCACCATGCCCCAGGAGAAATACCACGACACGCTCGAGTCCGACCCGGGCGCGGTCAAGGGCGACCTCTACGACCTCGTGCTGAACGGCTTCGAGATCGCGTCGGGCTCCATCCGCATCCACGACCCCGACCTGCAGAAGCGCATCTTCAAGATCGTCGGCTTCAGCGAGGAGGAGGCCCAGCGCAAGTTCGGCTTCCTGGTCGAGGCATTCAAGTACGGCCCGCCGCCCCACGGGGGCATCGCGCCGGGATTCGACCGCCTGGTGATGCTGATGGCGGGCGAGACCTCCATCAAGGAAGTGATCGCCTTCCCGAAGAATACTTTCGCGGTGAGCCCGATGGACCAGTGCCCGAACGAGGTGGACGAGAAGCAGCTCAAGGAGATCCACATCAGGATCGTGCCCAAGGAAGAGAAAAAAGACTGACCGCGGCTCGGCGGCGGGCTTCGCCGCCACGCGCTTTCGGCGCGCCTTTCGGGGCGCGCTTTTTTTTGCTTTTCCGGGCGGCGCGAATGAAAAATCCATTTCTTATATATAAAATTTCCATGATAATTGATTGCCAAAATTGGAAGACCTGCTATAATGCCTGACAGGATTCACATGACGAAGCATCGCGGCGCGCCCGACGCGCGCGCATTTTTTCAGGAGGTAATCCATGGCTGATCTCGAACAGAATCTCGGCACGGAAGTATCGCGCAAGAGCTTCCTTAAAACCACCGGCATCGGCGTCGGCATCGCGGCGGGCGCCCTGGTCATCGGCACCGGAACGGTCGGCGCGCAGGCCGCCCCCGCGGCCGCCGTGGCCGAAAGCCCCTTCCCCTACGCCGAGCTCGACCCGAACGAGTCCCTGCTCCGCGGCCACGCCGGCTACTACAAGGCGGGCTGCGCCTACGGCGCCTACTATTCCATCATGTCCCAGCTCCGGGAGAAGGTGGGCGGCCCCTATAACCAGATGCCCTACCGCCAGCTCCGCTTCGGCGGCGCCGGCATCGCCAACTGGGGCACGATCTGCGGCGCGCTGAATGGCGCCTGCGCGGCGATCGCCCTTGTGGCGGCCGATGCCGACATCAGCAAGATCTGCAACGAGCTCCTCGGCTGGTACACCCGCTATCCCTTCCCCAGCGACGCTTCGAACGCGCTCGCGGCGGCCGGCGGCTTCAAGTACTCGCCTGCCACCCACCCCAAGATGAAGCTGGTCACCTCGGTGTCCGACTCCCCGCTCTGCCACGCCTCCAACGCCAAGTGGATCAAGGCCTCCGGATTCGGCCTCTCCTCCCCGGAGCGCAAGGAACGCTGCGCCCGCCTGACCGGCGATGTCGCCCAGAAAGCGGTCGAGCTGCTGAACGCCTACAAGGCCGGCAAGTTCGTCCCGACCTTCAAGGTCGACGACGGCACCGCCAACTGCCTGTCCTGCCACTCCGACAGCCAGGAAGGCAAGATGGTTTGCACCACCTGCCACGATCCCCACTGATCAGCGATCCGGAAAAAGCCTTTATGAGGGCGGAAGGCCTTACCTTCCGCCTTTTTTATTGATACAAGGGAGACGATGAAAAAACTTTCCGACAGACTCTACGACGCGTTGCGCTCGATCAAGCTGGCCGCGGTCCTGATCGCCCTGATCGCGGTCCTCGCCGTGGCGGGCGGCGTGATTCCGCAGGGCAGGCAGGCTTCCTTCTACGCCGAGCATTTCCCCCGCGCCGCCGCGGCCATCCTCGCCCTCGACCTCGATAAGGTCTTCACGGGCATTCCCTTTCTGGCCATCGTCGCGGTCTTCACCGTGAACCTCACCGTCTGCACCTTCCACCGCCTGGCGCGGGAGTTGGGCAAGCCGAGACGCGATCGCCGCCACGGCCCCGACCTCCTGCATGCCGGACTGATCGTCTTCATCTTCGGCAGCCTGCTCACCGCCAGGACTCGAACGGAGCAGCTCTTCTTCCTCGGGAGGGGCGACAGCGTGCGCCTGCCCGACGGGGCGACGCTGACAGCCCTGGAGCTGCGCGAGGAGCGCTATTCCGACGGGCGGCCCAAGTCCTGGGAGACGAGCCTGCGGATCGACACGCCGGCGGCCGCGGTGAAGGGCGCGCCGGCCGCCGGCGCCGGCGCCGCCGGGGGCGCGGCGACGCTCGTCCATGGGCCCGCGCAGGGCTATGGCGAGGACTTCGACACCCTGGGCGACGCGGGATACGTCGGCACGGGTAACGCCGCAGCCTTGCCGGCCGCCGCGATCGCGCCGACCGCCTCATCAGCCGCCGCTCCCGGCGCGCCAAACGCGGCCGCCCCCGCGGGCGCCGGAGCGAAGACGGTGCGCGTGAACAGCCCCCTGCGCTACAAGGGCTCCACCATCTACCAGCAGAGCTGGAGCGCCGACACGCGGGTGCGCCTTCGCGACGCGGCCGGCATGGGCTTGAGCCTCGCGCGGGGCGAGCGCGCTTCGATCCCGGGCGGTTTCGTCCTCTACATGGCGTCCGTCGAGGCGCCGGCTGCCCCGGCGGCAGCTTCGAGCGCGCAGGCCGCGCCAGCAGCTCCGGCGACCGCCTGCTCCGACCATGCCGCGATCTTCCTCCTCTCCGAGGGGGGGAAACAGACTTCCGTGAAAATAGTCAAAGGCAAGGGGGTCGGCCCCCTCACCTTTGTAGGGTTCGAAGAAGAACCGCTGTCGGGACTGAAAATCGTGCGCGACTCCGGGTATCCACTCGTGGCTTCGGGCCTGGCGCTCGTCGTGCTCGGCGTCTTCCTCACCTATCTCCGCCGACTTAAAGGAATGTTCGCATGATATCCACCATCGCATTCGCGCTGCTGCTCATCGGGATGGCCGTGCAGGCCGTCTATCTCTTCAGGAAGGACGAGGCGCGCGACCCTGCCTCGCCCTGGCTCTCGCTGGCCGCGGGGATCCTCCTCCTAGCCGAGATCGTCCGGCGGAGCTTCGAAATCCGTTTCGTCGCCCTCACCTCCATGTTCGAAGCGCTGGTCTTCATGGCGGGGCTCATCGCCCTCCTCGTCTTCGCGATCCGCAGGGCGGCGCGGTTCCGCGCCGAGCGAGCCATCGCCTTCGGCGCGACGGTCCTGGCCATCGTCTTCCTGGCCCTGGCGAGCTCGCCGCTGGCGCCCTCGGAGATCAGGCCGCCCGTGCCCGCCCTGCAGTCGGGCTGGCTGGTCCTGCACGTGTCCTTCACCTTCATCGGCGAAGTCTTCTTCGCGGCGGGCTTCGTGGCCGCGATCCTGCAGCTGGCCGCCAAGGACGAGGAGAATCGCCGGAACCGGGACCGCCTGGCCTACACCTGCATCGCGATAGGCTACCCGATCTTCACGGCCGGAGCGCTGGTGTTCGGCGCGGTCTGGGCGGAAAAGGCCTGGGGCGTCTGGTGGAGCTGGGACCCCAAGGAGACCTGGGCTCTCGTCACTTGGCTTACCTACACCGCCTACCTGCACTTCAGGCTCGTGCGCAAGAACACCAGCAAGGTGATGCCGCTGCTCGTGATCGTCGGCTTCCTCGTGGCGATGTTCACCTTCTTCGGGGTGAATTTCCTGATGGCGGGCCTGCATAGCTACGCCTAACGGCGAGGCGCCGGCCGCCGCCCGTCGGCGCCGACGCGCGGGCGGCGCGGGAGGACATGAAAAAGGGGCACAGGCCGCGCGGCCTGTGCCCCTTTTTCATTAAAAACCAACGATGCGGCGCTACTTTTTCGAGGAGGGGCGCTCGGTTTCTTCCTCGTCGTCGATCACCTTCCAACGGCCTTCGGAATACTTGAAGCGCTCGGCCTTCATGTCCAGCACGCGGCCGTCCTCGCCCGCCATTTTCACCATGCTGGAGAGGGCGTTCACTTCCACCACCTTGAACAGGACGCCGTCGTACACGAATTTCGCGCCTTCCTGGGGCAGCTCGCGCCGCGCGTCCTTGTAGAACTGGTATTCGTAGCTCAGGCAGCAGAGCAGGCGGCCGCAGGGGCCGGATATCTTGAGCGAGTTGAGGGAGAGGTTCTGGTCCTTGGCCATCTTGATCGACACGGGGTTGAGCCGGTCGGAAACGCCATGGCAGCAGAGCACGCGGCCGCAGACGCCGCAGCCGCCCGTTACGCGGGCTTCGTCGCGGACGCCGATCTGCCGGAGCTCGATGCGCATCTTGAAGAGGGAGACGAGGTCTTTGACCAGCTCGCGGAAATCGACGCGCGACTCGGCGGTAAAGTAGAAGAGGATCTTGGGCTCGTCGAGGAGGTAGTGGGCCGAGACCAGCTTCATGGGCAGGTTGCGCGACCAGATCCTGTCGCGGCAGTGCACGTAGGCCTGCTTTTCCTTTTCCTTGTTGTCCTTGAGCTTGCGCAGGTCGTCGATGCTGGCGGGGCGTTCGATCAGCACGATCTCGTCCTGGTTGAGGTAGGCGGTGTCGGTAGCGAGGCCTTGAACTTCGACCACGTCGCGCCCGTACTTCGTGGGCGCGACGACGAGGGCGCGCGCGGGAATCAGGGGCGCCGCGGGAGCGGCCGGGGCGGCGGCGGGCGCAATCGCGGGGGAGGCCTCGACGGGCGCGGATGCGGGTCCTGCGGGCATCGCGGGGAAGGCATCGCGCAAAGCGGCGGCGGCGGCGAACGCTGCGGCTTCCGCGGCCGCATCCTCGGCGGCCTGCGCCTCATCGATCGGGGCCGCGGCGATCAACTCGGCGGCGACTTCAGCGAAGGTCTCGGCGCTCGCCGCATCGCTGGTCTCGGCGAGGGGCTCGGCGAGGCGCGGGCCAAGGTCGGGAATTTCCTCCGCGGCGGAAGGTTCCGTCCGGTCGGCTTCCTGGGCGATCGGGCCCTCGAGCAATGCCTCGAGCTCGGCTTCCGTGCGGAAATGCGGCCAGCCCGTCGCCGGCATGTTGAAATAGCCGTACGAGGTCTCGTTGGAGTGGGGCATGCGCAGGCGGTAAAGGGTTTCGGGAATCCCCTCGGCGGCTCGGGACCTATTCTGGTTCCCCCTGGGGGTGAATTCCGAGCGGTCGGACTCGAGCGCCTCGAAGTTCTCGGCGTTCGCGCCGCCCTGGCGATGGCCGCCACGCTCTCTATGGTAATCGGACATGTAGAGTCTCCTTGAATTGCGCGGCGATCCGCCGCCTTCTTTATAGTAGCATGATTGGCCTGGAATTGAAACCGAGCGCCTCAAGCCTCGCCGGCGGGGAGCTCGGGATAGCCCGTCACCATGCCGCTGAACCAGGCGCCCTCCTCCAGCCGGAAGGCGCGCGAGCGGATTTCGGCCCGCACCGCGGCGCCCGGCGCGAGATCGACGCGCCTCGATGCCTCGATCGTTCCTTCGAACGCGCCCGCCACGATCACTTCGGCGGCCTTCAGGTCCGCCTTGACCGTGGCTCCCGCCGCCACGACGATCGTCCCCGCCGACTCGATGCTGCCCGAGCAGTCGCCCTCGATGCGGATCAATCCCTCGCAGGCGAGCGTTCCCTCGAAGCGCGACGCCGCGCCGATGAGGCACTCGCCGATGCCGCGCTTCGCGGCCGCGGCCTGCTTCATCGCCATAGCCGGTTTCATTGCCCCACCGCCTTTCGTATGTTGAGGAAACGCAGGGGATCGATCAGGCTCGTGCCGAGGTGCACCTCGTAGTGGAGGTGCGGACCCGTCGTCTTGCCGCTGTTGCCCAGCGTGGCGATCACCTGGCCCTGGACCACCTGCTGGCCCTTGCGCACGCCGGTCGAGCGCAGGTGGCCGTAGCGCGTCAGGAATCCATGGCTGTGCTGGATCGTGATGCTGTTGCCCAGGCCGCCGTCGTAGCTCACGTCGATCACCTTGCCGTCGGCGGTCGCCAGGATGGGATTGCCGACGCCGAAAGTCGAAATGTCGATGCCCGTATGGAGATACCACTGCCCGCCCGAGAAGGGATTCTCATTCTGCCCGAAATACATCGAAATGTGCCCGATGCCGCCCTGTATGGGCCAGATGTTGGGAATCTCCGACATGATCTCTTTCTGGCCGGCAAGGATCGTGGCCAGCTGCTCGAGGCCGGGCGCCGCCTGGTCCAGGTAGCGCGAAAGCCCCGAAAGGCGGTCCAGCTCGCGGTTCGCGAGGCCGCCGGAGTACGGCAAGTTGAGCAGGCCCGTGAGCCCGGCGACCCCGAGGGCGTCCGAGCCCGCCGCGGCGCCGGCGGCTCCGGCCGCCTGCTGCCCTTTGCGGCGCTCGGCGATCTCCAGCAGCTCCGAAAGCTTCGTTTCAAAGCGCAGGGCCGAGCCTGACAACGCCTCGACGCTGTCGCGCAGCTCGTCGATCGCCGCCCGGGAGTCGGCGAGCTCGCGCCGGGCGCCGGCGAGCATCGCGGCCGTGACGGCGTACCTGCCCGCAGAAAAGGCCGAAAAGCCGAAAAGCCCCAGCGCCGCGGCGCCGATCAGCCCCAGCGCGAAGCGGCTGAGCTGGAAACGCCGGGACTCCCGCGCCGAGTGCGGCGCGATGACGACGCTCGTCTTCTGGCGCCCCCAGGCCCAAAAGCGCCGCGGCGCCGATGCAAAGGCCCGGACAAAGGCTCCCGCGCCCGCCACGATGCGCGCGTAGAGGAGTTTCTCCTTTTCCTTGACCGTCTTCAGCCCTTCGAGCAACCGCTTCTCCCGCCTTATCGCCAAAGCGACGAGCCCGCCATTCAGACGGGCCGCTGTACTCTAGCACCCGGCCACCGGAATTGTCAAACCGCGCCCGATTAGCGCGCTTTTTCGTCGCCGATTCGCTCTTCGGCATTTCTCAAGCCGCGAAAATTTAGTATATTTCACGCATACGCTTCATACACTTTATTTTTTTCTAAGAGGTACGTATGTCTAAACACGCATTTAAAACCGAAGTTTCCCAACTTTTGGAACTCATCACCCACTCCCTGTACTCCCACAAGGAAGTCTTCCTCCGCGAGCTCGTCTCCAACGCCTCCGACGCGATCGACAAGCTCCGCTACCTGACCGTCTCCGACGACGCCTTCAAGTCGATCGCCTTCGATCCCAAAATATCGATCTTCGTCGACCGCAACGCCAAGACCATCGTGGTGTCCGACAACGGCGTGGGCATGAACGAGGAGGAGCTGGCCTCCAACCTGGGCACGATCGCGCGCTCGGGGACCAAAGCTTTCATCGACAAGCTCTCCGACACCGAAAAGAAGGATTCCAACCTGATCGGGCAGTTCGGCGTCGGCTTCTACTCCGTCTTCATGATCTCCGACAATGTCGAGGTGATCAGCCGCAAGGCCGGCGCCGACCAGGCCTTCTGCTGGTCCAGCACGGGCAAGGGCCAGTACTCGATCGAGCCTTCCACGCGCGAAGGCTTCGGCACCGATGTCAAGATCCACGTCAACGAGGAGGGTTCCGAGTACCTTTCCCGCTGGTCCCTGGACGGCCTCCTCAAGAAGTACTCCAACCACATCGCCTACCCCATCCACCTCGTCTCGCAGGAACCCAAGTACGACAAGGACGGCAAGGAAGAGGGCAAGGAATTCGTCGACGAGCAGACCAACGCGGCGAGCGCCCTCTGGAGGCGCCCGAAATCGGAGCTTGAGGACAAGGACTACATCGAGTTCTACAAATCCTTCTCCGGCGACGAGGAAGAGCCCCTCTTCTGGCTCCACACCAAGGCCGAGGGCACCATCGAGTACACCTCGCTCTTCTACGTGCCGTCCAAGGTCCCGGGCGACCTCTACTACCCCGTCGCCCAGCAGGGCATCAAGCTCTACATCAAGCGGGTCTTCATCACCGACAAGGAGACGAACATTCTGCCGCAGTATTTCCGCTTCGTGCGCGGCATGATCGATTCGGACGACCTGCCCCTCAACGTCAGCCGCGAGATTCTCCAGCAGAACCGCGTCATGACGACGATCCAGCAGGCTTCGCTCAAGAAGATATTCGCCGAGCTGGAGTCCCTGGCCAAGAACAACCCCGACAAGTACAAGAAGTTCGCCGACCTCTTCAACACGCAGATCAAGGAAGGCCTCTGCTCCGACTGGCAGAACCAGAAGACTCTGATGGGGCTGGTGCGCTACAAGAGCACCGCCGTCGAGGGCTGGACCAGCCTGGAGGAATACAAGACGAGGGCGGGCGAGCGCAAGGTGATCTACTATATCACCGGTAACAAGGAGGAGCGCCTGCGGGCCAGCCCCCTGCTCGAGGCCTTCGCGGCCAAGGGCATCGAGGTGCTGATCGGCGCCGACGAGATCGACGAGATCGCCTTCGCCACCATGGCCGAATACGAGGGCATGAGCTTCAAGAGCGTGAACCACGCCGACTCCGACGGCGATCTGGACGGCGCCGCCGTTGCCGCCGACGAGTCCGCGGCCAAGTCCGCCGTCGAAGCCGCCAAGCGCGCGCTCGGCGCCAAGGTCAAGGACGTGCGCCTCTCCAAGCGACTGGCCAAGAGCCCTTCCTGCGTGGTCATGGACAAGGACGACCCAACGCTCCAGTACCGCGAACTCATGATGAGGCTCGGCAACACCGAGCTGCCCGAGGCCTCGCCCATTCTGGAGCTCAACCCGGCGCACGTCCTCGTGAAGAAGCTCGCCGCCCTCGAGGAGCGCCGCGCCGCTGCCCCGGACGACGCCGCCATCGCCCAGGATCTGGACGATATCGCGAACATCCTCCTCGATCAGGCGCTGCTCTCCGAGGGGCAGAAGTTCGTCAAGCCTGCCGACTTCATCGAGCGGCTCAATCGCCAACTGGCGAGGGGCTAGGGATGGCGGGATACGAGAAGCCCGATTTCTGGGCGTTGAAGGCCAAGAAAGAGGGCTATCCCGCCCGTTCCGTCTACAAGCTCGAGGAGATCGTCGCCAAGTTCGGCTTGATGAAAGCGGGCAGCACCCCGGCAATCCTCGACATCGGCGCGGCGCCCGGCTCGTGGAGCCTCTGGATCCTGCGCAGGCTGGCGGGGGCCGGCAAGCTCGCCGCCGTCGACATCCAGGATTTGGGCATCGCGCCGCCCGACGCGAACTTCAGCTTCATCAAGGGCTCCATCCTGGACGAGGCGATCCGCGCCCGGCTGCGAGAGCTCGGCCCCTATTCGCTGGTCGTGTCCGACGCGGCTCCCTCGACCACCGGCAACCGCCTCGTGGACCAGTCGCGCTCCGAGGAGCTCGTCGAGTCCGTCACGGACCTGGCGCTGGAAGTCCTCGCGCCGGGCGGCTCCCTCGTCATGAAGATTTTCCAGGGCGGCGAGGAAAAGCGCCTGATCACCGGGCTCAAAGCCCACTTCACCCAGGCCCGGGGCTTCAAGCCGGAAGCCTGCCGCGCGATCTCCTTCGAGACCTACCTCATAGCTACGGGGTTCAAGAAATAAAAAAAGCGGCGCAAGCCGCTTTTTTTCGCCCTCGCGGGCCCTAGTCGCCCCTTCGCCTTCAGGCGCAGGACTTCTTGCTTTTCAAGAAATCGACGATCGCCTGCTTCACCGGCTGGTTCTCCACGAGCGCCCGGAAGGCTGTATCGTTGGCCAGGCAGGCCAAGCCCGAAAGCGCCGTGAGGTGCTCGTCGGCTGACGAGGACAGGAGGAGGAAGACCGTCGTGACGGGCGCGCCGTCGGGGGCTCCCCATTCGACCGGCTCGTCCAGGTAGCCCACGGCGACGAAGCCCGTG
>MTLD01003547.1_pt1 | contig 25802 bp, 23 predicted proteins | sample 1982471 | NCBI WGS metagenome assembly MTLD01 (sample SAMN05712604, study PRJNA340218) | biofilm metagenome | isolation source: sample SPM anode biofilm adapted to -50 mV | place: USA | collected 2012-02-03 | reverse complement strand
CGCGCCCGCTGCAAACGAAACGGGGCCGCCCGTTTCCGATGATCGGAAACGGGCGGCCCCCCGCTCCAGGCGCGCCTGGAGCTGCCGGCTGCTTCGCGACGCTGCCGCGCCGCGCCGCCTGTTAGAACTTCACGAGAGCGTCGGCGATCGCCATCTTGTAGGCGATCTGCAGCTCCAGCGAATAGTGCTGGAAATCGGAATAGGTGGCGCCGGTCACGGCGTCGGCCACGACATAGACATCATCCTTGTCGGCGACGTAATCAGAAACCTTGGCGCCGGCGTCGATGGACTTGTCCTCGATGATCCTGATCGTGGCCTTCTGGAGCGTGGCGGCCGCGAAATCGGCGGTCGGGTCCGCCTTGAAGAACTCGAGCATGGCGGCAGCGTTGTAGCGGTAGCCGATCGAGTCCTTGGTGAGCGGCATGTAGTTCGCGTTCTTGTCGGCCTTGTTCATCATGCCATAGTGCACCGTCTCGGAGGCTTTCTTGCCGACGACGACCTTGACGCCATCGATCTTCACGTTGACGAGCTTGTCCTCGCGCGCGGCCTTGACGTAGGCGGCGGCGCGGATCGGGTTGCCCATGAGGCCTTCAAAATCGCGCTCGTACTGGCGGGAGGGCCTTGTAAAGCCCTTGGCGCCGGGGGTGAACTGGGACCAGACGCCGGGGCCCTTTCCGGTCGGATCGTTGAGAATGTAGAACATAAAACCCTTGATCTCGGGATCGGCGCTGGTCGGGTTGGCGAAGGGATCAGGAACGCGGACAACGGCGCCGTCGACGATCGCCTTGCCGTCCGCGGAATTGTTCTCGGCCCAGCCGCCCGGGCCCTGCCACTCTTCGATGGAAGCGGCGACGACATCGCCGGACTTCCCGACGGTGACGGTGGCGGCGCCGACATAACCGCCCTGGTGCGCTACGAAATACTTCGTCGCGGTCTGGGCGAACGCCACAGCGCCGACGAGCGCGAAGACGGCGAGAAACGCTGCGATCTTCTTGTTCATGTTTTTATCCCCCAAATTCTTGATCTCAGGCTTACAACCCGAGCTGAGTAGATATAACACGAAAATATAGATAAGACAATATATATATTGATAAATATCATTGTATATATTGTCTGTTGCATCCTTACAGCCGAGCCCTCCCTAGAAATGCAGCAGGAACGTAATATTCCAAAAGAACTTTTCACCTCCGGGCGTATAGGTCGAATAAAGTGGATCGTCGACAGGGAACTTGTAGCCGGCCCTGGCTCCGAGGTAGACGAAGTCGAAGATGTCCAGCGCGACGCCGGCGCCGGCGGAAAAGAGGAGTCCATCCTTGTCGCTTATCGCGGCGCAGCGATCGAGTCCGCCGAAGTACCCCGCGTCGCCGAAGAGATAGGCCATCGGCCTCAGGCCCGCGACGCCGAAGAGGGCCGGCCCGGCCAGGCGCAGATCGACCGAGGCCTCGGCCTTGGCGGTCGCTTCGTAGCCCCATCCCTGGTAGCCGCGGATCGAGTCGCCGAGCCCGTCGCGCAGGAGCCTGCCCCCGAAGCTGGTCAACACATAGAGAGGGATGGCCGAACCGCCCGCCCAGTCCCCGGCGAGGTAGCCCGCGGCGTAGGCGGAAACCGCGTTCAAGTCGGAACTCCCCGCGCTGAAGAGGGGAAGGTACCCTTCCAGGTTGGCCGATAGGCGGTAGAAGTCGTTCGCCCCAGAAAGGGCGAGGGCGGACGGGCCGTACTCGAAGGAGATTTCGCCGCCGTAGCCGCTCTTGGAGCGCCGGGGGTCCGTCACGACGGCGTCGACGCCGGCGCCCCCCATGAGGGAAAGCGCAAGCAAGCCCTGGGCATCGGGAAAGACGCTTGTCGAAAGGTCGGCGGAGTTGGCTTCCCAGCGCCCCCTGGCCATGGCGAAGAGTTCGACTTTCGGCTTTTCCGAGCCGAGCGGCCGGTAGAGGATGCCCAGATCCGCCTGGGCGTTCGGCCAATGAAACCAGTTGGTCTGATCGGCCGCGTCGAAGGGCGCTGGCTTGGCGATCGGGTTTCCCGCGGCGTCGCGCAGGATGAGCCGGTCCTCGTAGCCGCCCGCGACGCGTACCGTGAACAGGAGGGCGTCGGCGGCCACGGGAACGCGGAATTCGACATCGACGCCGGCCGGCACGGGGAGCCCGCCTAAAAGCGCATTGTTGAAACGAACGCCGTTCAGCGCGAATTCGATCCCCTCGGCGCCGGCAGAAAGCGGCAGCGCGATGCAGACGGCGGCCAACATGGCCGCGCAGACGCCTCGAACCTTCATACAACCTCCCGTTTTGGTCCTACTTGCCAAGCCTACCTTGTTATATTGTATATTCCAGCTATGGAAAAAGACAGCGGAACCGCGGCGAAAGAGAAGAGTTCCTCACCGAAGCTCGTACGTGGCGTTTTCCTCGCCGTCCTCGCCGGCCTTCTCATAAACACCTTCATGGGCCTCTTCATCGACGCCGAGGAGTTCAAGACAGCCTTCACCGGAGTCTCGGTCGCGACTTTCCTTGTCCCTTTCATGACGATCATGCTCGTCTATCTCATCGATACGTTCCGCTACAAGCTCGTGTTCTCGCGCTTCGGCATCAAGGCGTCCTTCCGCGACAGCCTCTACAACAACATCATCGGCTACTTCTTCTCCAACGTCACGCCCGGCTCGGTGGGCGGGCAGCCTTTCCAGATTCTGCACTTTTCGAGGCTCGGCCTGGATTCGGCCATCACCTCGAACGTGGTCTTCTCCCGCCTCATAGAGACGACATTCGTCCAGCTCATCATCGTGGTGATCTTCTTCCACAAGGGCATCGGCATGATGGCCAGCCTCGGCAACGGCGCCTACCTTCTGGGCGCGGGCATGCTGGTGACGCTCATCCTGACCGCCTTGCTCCTCCTCGGCTTCCTGAACCCGCACATCCTCGGAGTCATCGCGCTCAAGATTGAAAAATCCTGGCTGGGAAGACTGATCGCGAAGATAACGAAGGACCCTTGTTGGGCGGAAAAGCTATCGGTGTGGAGCCAGGGGCTCGGCGCGGGTTTCAAGGTGCTCTGGAACCAAAACTTCGGCATCATGTTGATCGATATGTTCTTCGCTGCCGTCGAGCAAGTGCTCTGGTCCCTGGCGCTCTATATTCCTCTGACGATGCTGGCGGGCACTCCCCCGCCCTTCCCCGAGTTCCTGCTCTCCTTCGTGGTGTGCAGCCTGGTGTCGCTCTTCCTCCCCACCCCGGGCGCGTCGGGAAGCACCGAGGCGTCCTTCCTCCTGGTCCTGAGCACGTTGACGGGAAAGCCCGGCGCGACGATGAGCGCGATCCTCATCTGGCGCTTCGGGGCCTATTACCTCCACCTGCTTTTCGGCGGCCTGGTTTATTTCTTCGTGCCGACCAGGAAAGCCGTCTACACGCGGGGAGAGGACGGGATACTCCGCCACATCCGCCTCTCGCGCCGCTCAGCGCGATAACAGCACGCTTTCCGCCACGATCTCCGCCTGGCTTTCCCCGGCGAGCGCGCCGAGGAGGACCGCGGCGAATTCCCCCGCCGTGCCCGCGGCCCGCGACGTGATGAGATTCCCGTCCACGACGACGCGCTCCTCGCTATGGAAAGCGCCAGAAACGCGGCGCTCCATGCCCGGATAGCAGGTGAAGCGCTTCCCGGCGAGCAGGCCGCAGGCCTCGTGCAGCACCAAGGCCGGCGCCGCGCAGATTGCCGCGATGATTTTGCCGCCTTTGGAATGGCTCAGGATGAGGTCTCGCGCGGCCCGGCTCTCCGCCAGGTTCCTCGCGCCGGGCATGCCTCCGGGGATGACGACGGCGTCGAAGCTCCAGCCCGCGGCGGCGGCCTCCTCGAGCGAAGCGTCCGCGGCGACCTCGATGCCTCGCGCCCCGCGCACCTTTAGTCCGCCCACTCCCAAGACGACAACCTCGACGCCGCCGCGCCGTAGATAGTCGACCGGCGTCAGCGCCTCGATCTCCTCAAAGCCCTCGGCGAGAAGCACGCACGCTCGTTTCATGGGAATCCTCCTATCACAGCTAACGAATACTATAGCGTCAGCGAGGCTGTTTTAGAACAACGCCCGGGCGCTCCGTATGGCCTCGCCCGGGAATTGGGAGTAGAATGTGAAAAACGCGGGTCGGCCGATCCGCGAAAAACCAAGGAGATATGCGTCATGACAGCGCGCAAGGCAGGCACGATCGTATTGGTACTGAACTGCGGAAGCTCGTCCCTAAAATATGAGGTATTCCGCATGCCGGAACGCGAAAGCCTCGGGAAAGGGCTCGTCGAGCGGATCGGGGAAGCGGCCAGCTTCCTGGCCCAGAGCTCGCCGAGAGGCTCGATCAGGGTTGAAGAGCCGATGGCCGACCACGGTGCGGCCATGGCCCGCGTCGCCAAGGCGCTGGTCGACGCCAAGTACGGCATTCTGGGCGACGTTGGCGAGATTGACGCCATCGGCCACCGGGTCGTCCACGGCGGCGAGCGGTTCGCCTCCTCGGTGGTGATCGACGACGCGGTGATCAAGGCCATCGAGGCCAACATCGAGCTGGCGCCCTTGCATAATCCAGCCAACTTGATCGGCATCAGGGAAGCCGAGCGGCTCCTGCCGGGCAAGCCCAACGTCGCCGTGTTCGACACCGCCTTCCATCAGACTATGCCTCCGGCCGCCTACCTCTACGGCCTGCCCCGCGAGCTCTACGAGAAGTACAAGATCCGCCGCTATGGGTTCCACGGCACGAGCCACCGTTACGTGGCCGCGCGCGCCTGCCAGATCATGAAGCGCGATCCGGGCAACACGAACCTGATCACCTGCCACCTCGGCAACGGCGCCTCCATCACCGCCGTCGAGAATGGCCGCTCGGTCGAGACTTCGATGGGCTTCACGCCGCTCGAGGGTCTGGTGATGGGCACCCGGTCGGGCGACATCGACCCCGCCATCCTCGGCTTCCTGGCCGAACGCGGCTACTCCAGCAAGGACCTGAACACGCTCATCAACAAGAAAAGCGGCCTGCTCGGCCTGTCGGGCATCTCGAACGACCTCCGCGACCTGGAGGGAGCGGTGGATCTTGGCAACAAGAACGCCATCGAGGCGCTGGACGTCTACGCCCACCAAGTCCGCAAATACATCGGCGCCTATTCCGCCGAGCTTTTCAAGGTGGACGGCCTGGTCTTCACGGGCGGCATAGGCCAGCACGGCACGCGCATGCGCGAGCGCATCTGCCACCGCCTCGAGAACATCGGCATCGTGATGGATTACGCGAAGAACGAGGCGAACGGCTCGCGCGAGGGCATCGTTTCCACGCCCTACTCGCCGACGACCATCCTCGTGATTCCGACGAACGAGGAGCTGCAGATCGCGCTGGACGTGATGGCGATCGTCTTTCCCGAAGCGGCCGCGGTGCAAGAGATATAGCGGCAGCGGCGCCGCGTACGCCTTCACTTTCGCATGGCCGCGGCGATTACTTCCTACGATAGCAAGTAATCACTCTGCAAGGAGCGATCATGGCAAAGCGAAGCTATCACCAGTCCTTCGCCGCGGCGGCGACCATCATCCTTCTCTCCATCAGTCTCACTGGCTGCGGCCTCTTCCTTGGTCCAGCCCGCAGCGTCACCTACAATGCCAATGGCGCGACGTCCGGAATCGCTCCGGTCGACGACGCCATCTATCGAAAAGGCGATGAAGTCTCGCTGCTCTCGGAAGGCACGCTCGCAAAAACGGGGTATTGGTTCGGGGGATGGAGCCTGAGCGCGAACGGGGTCGGCGACTGCTACGCGCCGGGCGACAAGATTGAGATAGGAACTTCAGACCTGACGTTCTACGCTACCTGGGACTTCGAGCCCCAGCGCGATCTGGAACTTGGCGCCACCGCATCGCTCGCCACCTACAACGACAGCGCCATTTATTCGATAGTGACCGCCGCGCCCGCGGATAAGCCCGAAAGCGACTCGGCCCCCACGACCTATTACAACTACGCGATCTACACGCAGGCGGCCGCCGCGGCGAATATCGCGGCAGCGAGGAGCCCCCGCTTGGAGCTGGGCGCCCGCGACCTCCAGCGCTCGGCCGCCGTATCAGCCCAGGCTCAGCGCGATGAAGCCAGTAGAGCCTGGGACGCAACCCTCCTCGCGGAACGCCCGCCACTCGCCTCAGGCCCGGCGGTGGCGCGCTCCAGGACTATCGCGGGAACGATCGGCGTGGGAACCGTCTGGAACAACGTCACCATTACGGATGCGGCCGACAAAATTTGGCATGTCGACACGACCTGCCGCCTGGTGTCCGACCATGCGTATTTCTTCGTCGACAACAATAATACGGCCGCGCTTGCGCCCTTCCTCGCAGACTACGGAGCGGCCTTCGACGCGCTCTACCATGTAAATCACGCCAAGTTTGGCGTGGAGAATGACGTGGACAACAACGGCAAGGTCATAGTCGTCTTCTCGGGGGTGATAACAGACAGCCTGCTGGGATATTTCTGGTCGGTCGACAAATTCGCGTACGACGTTTCCCTAAACCCATACTCCAATCAAGGCGACATCATCTACCTGACCGCCGACGCATCGTTCCAGCTAGATCGGGGCGATTACATCCCGGCCACGCTGGCCCACGAATTCCAGCACATGATCTATTTCGACGAGCACTACAGACATGGCGCTTCGAGCTCCCTGGCCTGGCTCAACGAGGCGCTCTCCCAGGCCGCCGAATACTTCAACGGCTATCTCGACAACCATGACGCATGGATCGCGAGCTTCCTGGAGTCCTACGGGCGCGGCCTCTCCCTGACCCATTGGACGTCGAACAATTATGGCTACGGGGCGATCTTTATCCGCTACCTGATCGACCGCTTCGGCGAAACGGTGGCCGGAAAGCTCTGCGCCACGGCCGACATCGGTATAAAGGCGGTTGAGAACGCTACAGGTAGTGGCTTTAATACGCTTTTCACGGATTTTCTCAAGGCGGTGGTCATGTCGGGCACGGGCGACTCCGACGATTCGGAATACCGTTTCACAACCCTGAATCTGGCGACGGTGCAGCCCAAGGGGCGGGGCGGGCTCGTGCCCTACGTTCCCGACGATGGCATCTATGTCGCCGGCGACGATTATGGATACAAGGTCCGCCCCTACGGCTTGGAATTCGATTACTGGAAAGGCAGCTTCGGCACGATGCGGCTTGCCGGCGATTCGGGGATCGCGGGCGCGGCTTTCGGGCTGAGCCGATAGGCGCGGCGCCGGCCAGCGAAGACTGCCAGGGCATCGCGGCGAGCTTCCTAAGAAAGGTCGTCTCTGACGGGTTTTATCATCTGCTCACGTCGCAAGCAGTACTTGAATATCGCAGACGTTCGTATTGGTCGGCCCTGTCTTGATATGTCCTCCTGCAGCTGAGAAAAAAGTATAGGAATCGTTGTCGGCCAGCGCCGCATCGGGGTCAAGACCTGCGGCGCAAGCCCGTTTGTATAACTCAAGATCAGCGATAGCGCCCGCTGCGTCCGTAGGCCCATCGTTGCCATCCGTGCCCGCCGACAGGAACAAAAGACTCTCTCCATTCTTTGGAGAATGGCCTAAAGCAGAAAGGAACGCGAGGACCATCTCCTGGTTACGCCCCCCCTTGCCCTTTCCCCGCAGTGTCACAGTCGTTTCTCCTCCCGTAATAACGCAGGCCGGACGTTTCAGAGGAATGCCCGCCGAGCAGATATCCTTCCCTATGCCAAGATACAGAAGAGCAGCTTCACGAGCTTCGCCGATCACATGTGAGGAGAGGACAAGACAACTATATCCGCGACGGAGTGTTTCGGCTTCGGCGGCGGACAGCGCAAGCCGATTATTGCCGACGAGGAGTGTCTTTGTCCGCGAGAGAAGGATGTCTCCTGGTTTCGGCGTGTCGGGGATAAGCCCGCGTATTCCTCGTTCGATGCGCTCAGCGACGGGTTTCGCGATTCTATCCTCGAGATTGTATTTCTTCACAATGCTGTAGGCATCGGCGAAGCTCGTCGAATCAGGCACCGTCGGCCCAGAGGCAATTACATCCAAATCATCTCCCACAACATCCGATAGAACAAGCGCCAAGACTTGCGCAGGAGAAAGTGCAGCCGCGAGCTGCCCTCCCTTGATTTTGGAGATGTGTTTGCGGACACAATTAATTTCGTTGATTGTCGCGCCCGAGGCCAGCAAAAGCTCGGTGGTCTTTGCCTTGTCTTCCAAGGAGAGGCCTTCGGCGGGAGCGCAGATGATCGCCGAGCCTCCCCCAGAAACGAGCACGATCACGAGATCGCTCGATGTGAGAACAGTGCCAAGCGTATTCCCTAAATGGAGAAGCATTTCAGCCGCTTTCACGGATCGGAGATCAGGCAATGGATGGCCAGCCTCCACAATACATACATTCTTGAGTTCTTCGCGAAAACCATCTTTGGTGACCACGACGCCGCCAGCTATTCGTCCCCCGAGTGAACGTTCGAGGCCGGCGGCCATTCGAGCGGCTGCCTTTCCTATCCCCACGATGAAAATACGTCCATTCGGAGGAAGATCAACGTGCTCTTCCGCAAGACCAATACGGAGGACAAGCCTCTCGCCGAATTCTTGCTGTTCAAGGCCAACCGTTTTTTCGATCATCGTCAAAGGATCGACGCATTCAATGGCGGCTCGAAGGATGGCTTTGATGTCTTCATGCGGATTCATGTTGTCTTCCCTTTCTATCCCAATTCTGTCTCAATCTGTTTTAATAGTGCTCTATTTTTTTCGCTCATCTGTCCGCTCGACATATCAGCATTCTCATCCATGAAGAGACACCATATTGGTTCACGCAATACGTCGTATTTCAAATGATTCCCCGACGATATAAAATCGCCGGGGAATACGCATTAAGATTATCGGCCTAGCTCATCACCAGAGTTCTATGCCTGCCCTCAGATCGCTCGAATCGCTGTCCTGGGTCGGCACGTATCGGCCGGGCAGAGCTTTGTGAAGTTCCCTGATTGCGGCGGCGATCGCATTTGCAACCTCCACTTGGTGGTCGAGGTTTTTCTGCTCAAATGCGGTCAACAGAGCCTTGGCTTTTTCGACTTCACCCTTTGCGTAGAGCCTCGCTGCTTCTTTTTCCATCATTGAAGCATCGACGAGAAGGCCCTTCTCCTCCGCGGCCCAAACAGAACGGATCACCGGCTTGAACACGTCGTAGTTCTTGCGCGACATCCGGTCGAGCGTGTCGAAGACCCACCAGGGAACATTCGCGTCATACTGATCGTCGCCAATCGCCAACTCTTTGGGTTGTTCCGCGGCGAAGTAGTGCGGACTGAAGATTGCGGTGCTCGGAGAGGCTTCGTTGATCCAGCATACGTTCTTTATCGGGTCGGCAGCGTCTTTCCTGAGATAACCGAGCATGACGCCCGCGGTGCTCGCCTCGGCGGTGGTTCCGTCGATGTGCCGGTAGAAGTGTTCCGGCATATAGCGCCCCTGCATGAACGTGCCTTCGAGGCGATCCCTCGAGACCTGCATCATGAACGGAATGTCGATGCGGCCTTTCTGCGTCTTGAGCAAATCGCGAATGCGGAGATACTTAATTTCGGAAAAATTCTCCGTCCCGACATTGAGGGCCCAGTTGAAGCGATCGCGGGGATCGTACCATTTCTTCTCGATGGCCATCTTGATAAGCCCGGGCGATATTTCATCGTAATCATCTTCGATAGTGCAGACATTGTCGATGGTCCAAGTGTCGGTGACCTTCTTCGCCACCCACTCGTAGCCACCCGTCTCGAGCACCCAAGCTTCGTTCGGGTCGGCGAAAAGATAGGAGTTTGCGTACATCGACGTGCTCTTCGGGTCGGCGGAACAGCGCCCAAACTGACCATATTTCTCCATGAGAGCGATAACGACATGCATGGCCTCGTAGGCGGTTTTGCCACGCTCCAATCCAAGCCTGAGCAAATCCATGCCGGTGAGGGACTTGTCCAGCATGTCTTTGGGGTTCGCGATCTTTGAACCGAGCGCCTCGTTGCCAGCGCAGACGCCAAACTCGTTCATCCCCATCTCAAAACCGAAGCCCCACCAAGGCTGCCCGCCCTTTACCGCGTACGTGACCGGCACTTGCGGGATCTCGATCCAGCTGCACTTGAGCATCTCGCCGGGTTGATGCGTGGCACGGGGGAAATTGGAGAAATGCATGCACTCTTCACTGTTCCGGTTGGAACTTTTCACAAAGATGACACTTCCATCCGCGGTCGAATTGGCAAGCGCAACGTACGTATCGCAGGCCGACGCATCTGTTACCCAACAGAACGTTAACAGCACCGCGAGCGCTACAAGGACGACGCTCCTTCGTTTACTCATCTAGTCCTCCTTCCCACATGGTGGGAACAAATTACAAGAGTCGAAATCGACTCTTACTTCCTTAATTGATCTCAGACCACTCCTATCGGCTGCCCGCAAGGATTCCATGGTTCACTCAAATCACTCCTCCGAAGGGGCGTGGAGAAAACTGCCAATCCCCTCGGAAAGGACATTCTCATAGGCCGGGATTTTATTCACCGTTATTGCCGTATCCGGATTAAGCTCATTGTAAGCGTTGAGAATTTCTGTGATGCCGGCGAGGTGGCGTCCCACGCGTAGAGAGAGCGGCTTACCCGAGGAGTCGAAGTTGACGAATAAGCGTTTATATTTTTCGGCCGTCTCATAGCAGAGATCCTTGCCATTGACGACTAAATCGGCGGTAGTGCGGCCCCTAAATCGTCCTTGGCTAGGATTAGCCGTCTCCATAAGGAATGCCATTGTCGGAGTTGCGCTGGCGAGCTCTCTGTGCGACAACCCGCGAAGATTCTGGGGAGAGGCCTCGATGCCCATCTCTATGCCTTGCATGGATAGATTGAGCTGAGCCGTCACGCCGGTTTCTCTGGCCTTTTCGCTTACAGCAAGCGCGTCTATGAAGAAGTACTCGAGAGGCGCCTCGTGGAGATCGATCGTGAGCGCTGCGTGTTCGTTTTTCACCAGCGTCGTTATGGCGTACGCAACTCTTTCTATGAACAAGCCGTCAGGCCGGCCAGGATAGGATCGATTGAGATTCCTTGTCTCGTCCCCGGAGAGTTTTTGGCCGGAAGGATAATGGAGCATGATGTCGGGATCAGGCCATTGGTTGATAGGGTTCGCAAGCCTTGAGCCGAAGCAGAACCAGCGCTTGCCACCATTTGTCTCGATCTCGAATCTGCTTGGATAAGCCTCGAGCGGGGTCGTGTGGGTGAAGCCGCTTCGGTTAGCCTGAGCCACAACAATCATTCTTCCGGAGCTGACCACTGCGTTTTCAATCAAAGCCACGGCCGCGATATACCCCGACGGCTCATCGCAGTGCGTACCTCCCAGAACCACAACGGTTTCTCCCGGCTTGCCGCTGTCCATAATGTATACGGGAGAATCACCGGCAGTATCCTTCAGGTTAGGTAGGTATGCGCCGAGACTCGTAATGCTTGTGACTCCAGGCCCGGGGTACAATTTTGCCTGGTTCCTGTTCTTTAAAAATTCCACGCCGCTTATCGTTATGATGATCGCAACCAACGAAAAGACCGCTATCGTCTTTACAAGGCACGATCGCTTGTCATCGGTGCCGCTCTTCAAAATCTCAGAACTGTTCTTTTCTTGCATAGTTTCACCTTCCTATTTGATCAAGAGCAATCTCAGCAAGAACGGGACCAGCACGAAAGCGGCGATCAACTTACGGTCAAGTTCATTGGTTTTTACGATTTTCAAAACCAAGAGGACGCTGAAAAATCCAACGATCAACCAATATATCCACGTGATAACCTGATGAATGATCATTTCGCTCCTCCTCACTGTATCCCAAGAAGACGAGCTACTTGGTTCGCATCAATGAGAATAAAGATGCAATAGAGGGCGGACACTACCGTTGGCAAGGCTAGTTTCCGCAGCACGTCGCTGTATTTTTCGACTCCTGCCAAGTTCTTTGAGAGCAAGCCCACGATCGCGGTAGGAGGCACAAACTGGCTGAGCGCGCAGAGCAGCGAAAGAGCCGCAACGACAACGATCATGTTGCTACCGAGTAGTGCCGTCGCGAAGGGAACTCCGAGAATGGCAGCCGAGCCGAGCATGGTGAGCGTTCCTCCGAGGAGTGGATGAGCCACGCCGGCCGTCACACAGATCAGGGAAGCTGGAATGCTCAAGCTTGACACGACCAAGAGACCACGAATTCCCGTGAGGGTAGACACCTCGACGATTACTCCAGACACCAAGAGGAGGGCGACGATGCTGAGAATCGGGCCATCCATTACCTGCATTAGTATTTTTCCAATACTGATCTTCTTCCCGCATGCAACCGCAACCGCTGTACCGATGGCGAAGACGAGGGGAGTCCCCAAATCAGGCATCAGCTTAGAGAAAATGCGGATTGCCGATAGGAGGATGACAACAATGACGACGGGCACGAAAGCAATGGATGGTCGCACTTGCTCCGGCCGGGAAGCAAATTGTTCCGCGATAGCCTTGGGATCTGCCTTCATCGTATCCTTGAGTCCAAGAATTCCCGTGGCGACGAGCCCAAGCGGGATAGTCATGGCGGGAAGAATTGTCCCGAACCCCTCGAAGGGCATGTTGATGCCGCCTCCTATTATCATGGCTGGAATGTTGACGGGACCTGTCACCGATCCGAGCATCGCGCCCATGGTAATGAGCGCCGCAACCGAAGCAGGAGGAATGCCGAAGCTGAGAAATAGAGGAGCAAGGATAGCGCCAACCCCCAGGGCGCCAGGGACGCCGAGCCCCGTAACCATTCCGGGGAGATACAGCAACCCCATGCCAATGAAGAGAAGGAGGACAGGGAAACGACTCAGTTTCCTTGCGAGTGCTCCTATCATGCTCTGAAGGCAACCGTTATCTTGAATGACTTGGAGAAAGACCACCGCGGAGAGTATCACCACCACGGTGTAGAAAAAGCCAAATTCGCCTTCCACAAAATATCGAACTGGCACACCAAATCCCCCCGCGAGAGTCGCGGCAACGCAGGATGCCAGCAAAGGGAATACGATATGTATGCGTTTGTGGAAAGGAATATAGATAACCATGAATACCACTGCCATGGCTATGAGCGCAGCGAAAGCTTTAAGATCCACGGTTCACTCCTTGATTTAGTCTTGGGCTTCGCTACTATTTCGCCGGAAACATGGATTTTAAAATCCCCGTAAAGTCTGTTATTTTGTTAACGACAATAAGAGGAATTTTCTTTTCAGCGCATTTTTTCGTGAAGAACTGGTCGGTATTGCCAGGAGCCCACACGACCGCACATTTCGCGTAGTTGAGCACTAGGCTGATAAAGGGGTCGGAATCTGCGCTGCGCCTCACCTCTCCGCCAAGGTGCATGCAGACGATGGGGATACCCCTCTTCGCGGCCTCGGCAAGGAGCATCTTGACCCGCCTCATCTCTTCTTCGACGTTGGTGCCGGCGGAACCAAGCCCTTTATTGCTGTGTGCAGGCACGATCAGGAGGGTCTTCTTTCCTTGCAGATTCTCCGGCTTCGCGCAGTTATCTGTCTCGTTCGCGATCTTCAGGCGATTGCTGATGACTTTGATCGTCTCATAATCGATGCTTTGCCCGGCTGTTGTGATTAAAACCGGCGTCTCGAACTTGGGAAGCGAGTCCTCGCCTGATGCGGCATACAGGATGGATGCGGCGCAGAGCAACAAGAAGGCCAACACCAATTTTCGTTTTCGATTTCCTAGACTCCCGACATAGTGCTTCATCACATTCTCCTCCCCTATAACGAGCTATACTATACAGAGACTAACGGCCAATCCCTATACTAAAATTATACACATAGTATTATCTAGTAATATTTTAGCACCACTCTGTTATACAGGATGGTAAGGGGTCTTCAAAATAACCGCAATGTTCTTGGGGATAGCGAAGGTGGGGTTTTTGTGTGCATGGTGCACACTACTTGCTTATCGGGTTCCAGCCTTTAATCAAATAGTAGATGAATCTGCTCCGGGTGCTGTCCTCGATCGGGTCAAAGCCGAGGATCTCGCTCAGGTGCCTTATCCGCTGATACACCGTGTTGCGATGCACTCCCAAGGCCGCAGCGGCATTCTGGAAATTCATGCCAGAGTCGTAGACCGCACCTATAGTGTCAAACAGCGATGCATCCTTGTCCATCTTCGCGACGAGAGCTTGCGTGGTAGAAAAAAGGTTGAAGAGGTCGATCTGCGGAATTCTTGAGAAAAGATATTCTTCAATATGATCTATGAAGAATACTATACCGCTATCAACACACTGCACAAAATCCTTGCACCATCGCACTTGTTCGTACGCAGTTCGATACTGCGCGAGGCTACTCTCGAAGTTGCCAGTGTAAAAGCGCAAGGAACACGTGACTTCCCTGGATTTCAGGATCCTGCCTAGCTCATTTATATACTCTTCTAGCTGCTGCCGGACGTCTTCGAAGATATGCACGTTTTTCAACTTGACGGCCTTGAATATTAGGATACTCCTATCGATAGTGACGCACGAAATGTCTTGACTCGAGTGAAACTTGTTCTTCTTCACGAGCCCCAAGGCCTCTTCCAACAACATTTCACCCTTGATGGAGGCTATGACAGGGACTCTATAGGCGTTCGTAGAATAGCTAAGCCGCGCCGCCATACTCTCTGTCATCTTCGCGTCATAGTTTTTTTCATAGAGCAGAAGATTTATGAACATATTCTTCACGCTCTGTCGCTGGAAAATACTCTCCTTGTAGAACTCATACTCTATCATCGTCTCTAGGCTCGTTTTGATGGCGTAGGCGACCGCCTGGACTTCATCAGGGTTCCCCGTCACCCCCACAACTCCTATAACTTCCTTTTCATACGTGACGGGAAGGTTTACCCCTGGCCTTACTCCCAACAACACAGGGTCCTCGGGAGAGATTCTCATCATGTCCAATTTATTTTTAATCAGTTTATAAGCCGCCTCATGAAACGTGCCTTCGCGGCTTTTATCATTGCTAGCGATGATTATTCCTTTTTCATCAATAATGTTGATATTGTATCCAAGCTTTTCCACCAAGGACTCGAGAAACTTGGTGGCGAGGTATTTAGGAATCATCTCAAGATACCCCTTTTAAAAAATAGAGAAGTAATCTCCCACATCCGGTTCTCGATCCAACCTATCGTAGAATTCGACCTTACACAATGTTGCTGTTTTGCCCATATTGCATCGACTTCACGAGAGGCCTTCGCAGGAACACCTCCAGGAGCCGTTCCATGTTGTCCGTAAGTTCGTCGAAGCGGCGCGGGTCGGCAAAAAAGGCTTCGGGATTTTCGCAGCCGGGACCGGAGGGGATGTCTTCGCGGTGGGCTTCAGCGGCCCAGGCCATGTGTTCGCGCGTGAACTCGAGGTGGAACTGGATCGCCAGGACCTTGTCGCCGTAGGAAAAGGCCTCGTTGGGCCAGACCGCGCTCTCGGCCAGGCGCGCCGCGCCAGCGGGCAGATCCCAGGCGTCGTTGTGCCACTCCAGGGCGAGGAAGCCGCCGCCCGCGGCGGGAGCAGCTTCGGCGGCGCGTGCAGCTTCGGCGGCGGCGCCCGCGTTCGGGCCGGCGCCCTTGGCGGCCAGGGCGGCGATGGCCGGGTGGCGGGCGCCCTCGGCGGTCGGCGTGACGCGCTGGAAGCCGAATTCGGGCGCCGCGCTGCGGTACACTCTCGCTCCAAGGAGCCGCGCGAGGAGCTGGGAGCCGAGGCAGATGCCCAGGACGGGCACGTTCGCCTCGAGGCAGGATTCCAGAAACCGCAATTCTTCGGTTATCCAGGGGTTATGGGCATCGTCGTAGGCGCTCATATAGCCGCCGTAGACGATCGCCGCGCCGTACCCCGACGGATCGGGGCGGGGCTGCCCCGCGTAGATCCGCAGATCTTCGATTTCGTCGCCGCGCCGGGCGAAGTACCCGGCGTTGTCGTAGGAAAAGCCCGCGGGCCAGTGCTCGATCTGCAGTATTCTCATGATGCCTCGCAAGGCAGGCGCGGCGGAGAGCCGCCGGCCCGCAGGGTGTCCCCTCAGCAGTCCACTATGTGGATCCAGCCTTCGGGCGCCTCGACGTCGCCGTACTGGATGCCGACCAAGGTGTCGTAGAGCTTCTTCGTGACCGGCCCGACTTCCTTTTCCGAGTGGAAAACGTGGAGCTTGCCGTTGTGGAAGATGCCGCCGATCGGCGTGATGACGGCGGCCGTGCCGCAGGCGCCGGCCTCCGCGAACTCGTCGAGCTTGTCGATGTAGCAGTCCCGCTCCTCGGTTTTCATGCCGAAATAGGATTTCGCCACATCGAGCAGGGAATACTTGGTGATGCTGGGCAGGATCGAGGGCGAGAGCGGTGTCACGAAGGCGCCTTCCTTGGTGATGCCGAAGAAGTTGGCGGCGCCGACCTCCTCGATCTTGGTGTGGGTGGCGGGATCAAGATAGATGCAGTCGGCATAGCCGGCGTGGGCCGCCTGCTCGTGGGGCAGGAGGCTGCCCGCGTAATTGCCGCCGACCTTCGCCGCGCCGGTGCCGTGGGGCGCCGCCCGGTCGTACTTGGAGACCATGAAGTTGACGGGCGACATGCCGCCCTTGAAGTAGGGGCCGACCGGCATGCAGAACACGCCGAAGATATATTCAGGCGCGGCCCTGACGCCGATGTTGTCGCCGACGCCGATGAGGAAGGGTCGCAGGTAGAGCGTCGCGCCGGTGCCGTAGGGCGGCACGTACTTCCAGTTCGCCTTGACCACCTGATCGCAGGCGTCGATGAACTTTTCGGTCGAGACCTGGGGCATGAGGAGGCGGTCGGCGGTCGACTGCATCCTGGCGGCGTTGCGGTCCGGCCTGAACAGCTGGATCTTGCCGTCCTTGCGGGTATAGGCCTTCAAGCCCTCGAAGGCCTGCTGTCCGTAATGGAGGGCCGTCGAGCCCTCGGAAATCGTAAGGGTGTTTTCGGTTACGAGAGCCCCGTCGTCCCACGCGCCGTTCTTCCAGTGCGAGATGTAGCGGAAATCGGTTTTCATGTAGGAAAAGGAGAGTTTTCCCCACTCGAGCGGTGCCTTGGTCATCTTAGAGCCTCCGGGATCATGATTAGTAAAGCGATGGCGGCGCGGGGCGAGCCCCGATCGCGCGGCCGTCAGGCGCGATGAATTTTTATACATATATCGCTGAACATCGCCCCAGTCAACACTCCGCGGGCTCTACGCAAGCAATTTCTCGCTCGCGGGCGCCTGTACCTCCTGAGCGGAAGTGAATAGTTCCTTGAGCTCGGCGAGATCGCGGACGATGTAGGTGGGGACGAGGGCGCCCGCCGCCGAGGCCGGAGCGCCCCAGTTCAGCCAGCAGGTGTCGATGCCGTAGGCCGCGCCGCCGGCGATGTCGGAGCTGAGCGAATCGCCGATCATGAGCGCCGTGGACTTGTCGAGCACGCCCATGGCCTCGCAGGCGCGCTCGAAAATCGCGGGCCGGGGCTTGGCTGAGCCCACTTCCTCGGAAATCACGATCGCCTCGAAATGCCGCCTGATCGGCGAAGCCTCGAAGCGGGGGCGCTGCACCTTGGCGATGCCGTTCGTCACGATGGCGAGCCGGTATTTCGCCGCAAGGTAGGCGCAGAGTTCCTCGGCGCCCGGGAGGAGGAAGGAGCCGCGGCCGAGCCACGAAAGGTAGAGCTCGCTGAAGTCCGCCGCGTCGAGGTCGACGCCCATGTCGGCGAAAAGCAGGGCGAAGCGCTCGACCTTGAGCGTCGCCTGGTCGATCTCGCCTCGCTCGAGACGGCGCCAGATTTCCTTGTTGATCGCGTCGTAGGCGGCGACCGCCTCGGGCGTCGCGACGAGCCCGCGCTCCGCGAAGGCGCGCTCCAGGGCGAAGGCCTCCGCCCGCCGGAAATCGAAAAGCGTCTCGTCGGCGTCAAGCAAGAGACATTCATAGCGTTTCATTGCCGGATTCTCCTGTCGCGCGACAGCGCCATATCCAAGACTAGACCGGCGATCACGAGAAGGCTGCCCGCGAGCTTCCCGCCGTTGACGATGCCGGAGGCCGCGTCCAGCGCCAGCCCGCAGAGCGACTGGCCGGTGAAAGACAAAAGCGTGGCGGTAAAGGCGGGAAGCCGCGAGAAGAGGAAGCTCATCGTGCCGACCGAGATTACGCCCATGAGCCCGCCGCCCATCGCCAGGAGAGGCCCGGCTTCGAGCACCGCGGCCGCCGCCGCGCGGATCGCCGCGATGCTCGGCGCCGCGAAGGCCACGACGAGCAGGGTCGTCGCGAGCCCCGTCAGGTAATTCATGCCCGTGGCGTGCAAAAGCCCGCGCTCCTTTCCCAGCCGCGAATTGAACACTGACGAAGTCCCCACCGATACGCCGGCGAGGAGCGCCGCCAGGATGGCGGGCAGGTCCGCGCGCCAATTCCTCCCCGCCATGCAAAGCGCCCCGGCCGCGATGGCGGCGATGCCCGGCAGGCGCCGCGGCGCGATGGGGCGGCGCCGGCGTCCGAAAGCCCCGGTCGCGTCCACCGCCAATGAAAAGCCCGTCTGTCCGATCAGTCCCAGCGCGACCGCCAGCGAAGCGCCGAGCGCGCCGTAGGCGAAGGCGGAAGCGAAGACGGTTACGACGCCGACCACGCCCCCGAAATACGCGTATGCCGGCAGCCTCGCCGAGCCGCGGTGTCGCGCGGCGACCGGTCCTTGTCCCGCGAGCGCGCGCGCCAAGGTTCTGCCCGCGACGATCAGCGCGAGCGCCGCGAGGCCCACGAGGTGTACCGTGAGCACCGAGGCGAGGCTCCCCGCCCGCGCGACCAGACGGCTGTTGAGGCTGTTCATCAGAGTAATCAAGGCGCCAGCGAGGGGCGCAAGCATGAAAATCACGTCGACTCCTTCCTATCCCTGCGGCCAGTATCGCTGTATACTCGCCGCAGCGATAGGACATATGTCCTATCGACGATGCGATTCGAGACCCCGCTGCGAGGAATTTATGCATGCCATCGAGACGTATGTCGAGCGCCATCACCTTCGCGACGTGCTCTCCGAGGAGCTTATCGGCACCCTGAAACTCGTCTCCAGGGAACCGGGCGAGCTTCTCGTGCGCGCGGGCGACCCCGCCGACTGGCTCTACTTCTTCGTCGAGGGCAGGATCAAGGCGTACAGCACCCTCGAGAACGGCCAGAGCGTGCTGGCCGCGTTCTACAAGCCATTCGACGTGATCGGCGAGGCGGAGATATTCTCTTCAGAAAGCTACGCGCTCAACGTCGAAGCGCTGACCCGCTCGGTCTGCCTGCGGGCGCCCGCGAAAGCCGTGACTTCCGCCGCCGAGAAAAACGTGCGGCTTCTCGTCTATCTCTGCGGGCGTCTGGGCGCCAAGCTCACCGAACGCATGCTCGCCGAATCCATCAACCTCCGCTACCCGGTTGAAACGCGGCTTGCGAGCTACCTCCTCGCGGCCGCCGACGACGACGGGCGCCTCGCCGGCACCGCCACCCTCGGCGAACTCGCCGACTTCCTCGGCGCCAGCTACCGCCAGCTCTCCCGCGCCGCCGCCAGCCTCCGGGCCGCCGGCATCCTCGATCCCCGGCGCGGCGAACTGCGCGTGCTCAGCCGCAAGAAGCTCGAGCCGCTGGCGCGGGACTTGTACGCGGCGCCCGGCGGATAAGTCGGGCTGGTCAACGGCCACTTTGCGGATGCTGGCTCGGCAGGGGCGGTGTATACTCGGAGCATGACCATCGCCGATTTCCTCGCGCTCCGCTGGTCGGAGCCCGGCGCTCCCTTGATCGAGCCGCCGCGATTCTCGCCCGTGATCGCCGATCCCAGCTTCCTCTTCCCCGAGGAGACGACGAGCGCCCGCGACGAAGGCTGGGCGCTCTTCGCCCACTCGGCCTGGGGGGTGCACCGCTACGCCTCGCTCGACGGTCTCGCGTGGCGGGACCGCGGCATCGTCCTGCGGAACGCCATGCGGCCCTTCGCGCGCGCGATCGGCGGCGCCGAAGCCGCGCGGGGGGCGGGCGACGCCGAAACCTGCCGCGCCGGCGGCAACGGCGCCGCGCCCTACCACCTCTACGCCGAAGCCTACGCGCCCCTGGCCCTGCCGCTCACCGCCCTGCCCGGCCGCAGGAAGTGGCGTTCGAAAATCGTCCTGACGCGGAGCGGCGACTTGGCGAAATGGTCGCCGCCGGCAACCGTGGCGCGACCCGAGCTGCCTTGGATGGGCGACCCCGAACTGGGCGCCTCCGTCTCCAACCCCTGCCTGACGCGGCCGCCCTCGGGCTCGCCCGCCTCCGCGGGCGGCTGGCGCCTCTACTATTCGGCCTCGCTCGCCTGGATCCCCGACTGCGGCTTTTGCGAGCCCCGCTACCTCGCCGCGGCGGACGGCCCCTCGCCCGCTGGCCCCTTCACGCCCCGCCCCCGGCCGATATCGGACCCCGCCGACGACTCACTGCCCGGCGTCCTCGGCGCCGGCTCGATCAAGGTCCTTTCGCTGGAGGACGGCTTCATCGGGCTGCAGAACAAGATATACCGCGATCCGCGGGGCCGCTCGCGGTCAGCCATCTTCCTCCTGCGATCGGAGGACGGGCTCGCCTGGCGCCCCGCCCGGGACGAGCCGCTCATCGCGCCCGCGGGTTCCGGCTGGATCAGCTCGCACGTCTACGCCTGCGACTGCCGCTTCCGAAAGGCCGACGGCCGCTGGTACCTCTACTTCAACGCGCGAGACGGCTGGAGGATCAAGGATGGCGTTGAACGCATCGGAAGAATCGTCGGGCATGCCGCGGCGGCATGCCGTCAATAGCGCATCGCAGAGCAGTATGGCGGGCGCCGCGCAGTGGCGCCCTCTGTCGCGACGCTAGAACAGCCTTCCAACGAACCCCATATAGATTGGAATCGTTATCATGCTCAAAACCGTCGTGAGCGAGGTACCTATCCCCGCGTATTCCGCGTCGGCGCCGTAGGCTTCGGCCAGGATGGGCGTCTGCGTCATGGCGGGCATGCCCGAAGTGATCAGGAATACCTGCCTCATAAGAAGAGGCAGGTCGCGCCCGCGCATCAGCAGGAATATCAGCAAGGGCGTCACGAGAAAGCGCCCCGCGAGCACGAAGGCGATATCCAGCCCGAACCTCATCTTTTTCAGCTCGATCCGGGAGATGACGATGCCGACGAAAAGCATCGACAAGGGCGTCGTCATGTTGCCGAGATACTTGCAAAGATCCATGATCGATTTCGGAAGCGAGACGCCCGCCATTATCATGACGATCGCGGCGATAAAGCCCAGGAGCGGAGGCGAGAGTATCCGCTTCAGGCCGGCTGCCGAGACGAGCGAGGGCTTGGCCCTTCCCGATCGTATAGCGCCGTCGCTGGCGATGCAGTAGGTGCCGAGCGTCCAGAACACCGTGGTATTGGCTATGTAATACAGAAGAGCGAAAGGCAGTGCCGCGTCACCAAAAAGGAGCAGGTTGACAGGAAGTCCGATGAACACGGCGTTCGCGAGCGAGAACATGGAAGCGAACGTGCCTCTCCGTCCTTTCGGCACCCTGAGAACGACTGCCAGACCAGCGGCGATGAGAAAGCTTCCCAACATCGCCAGGAAGGGTATGGGAAGGCCGGGGAGCATGGAAAGCAGTTTCGCCTTGTCGTAGCTGCTCATGAGATTCGAGATCATATAGGCCGGCAACGCCACCGACACGACGAGGCGGGAGATGAGGGCGCTGGAATTGCCTTCGAACCACTTCCTTTTCGCCAGGAAAAAGCCTAAGGCTATCATAGCGATGACGGAAAAGACACTCTGGAGGGCGGTTAACATGACTCCATCCTAGCGAGTGTAGGGGCTTCGGCACAATACAGCTTCAATAAGCCTGGCCTACGATTTCCGGCACGATCTTTTGCCACGCTTCCATGAAGCGAAGAAAGGTTTCAGCCCTCGCGCGCAATTGCCCTGACGGAGGCGTTTCAGCGACAACGGCATTGTTGAGGAATTCCCTGAACTCGTCGCGGTCGCTGTCGACGAACTGTAGCGCGCCGGAAATGCTGGATGAGACTGCCTTATATTCCAGATCGTCCTGCGTAAAGTACTCCAGGAAGATGCCCAGTGATTTTGGATCGAACCCGAAAAGACGGGCTTTTTCACGTATGTATTTGAAGCGGAAAATATCTTGACGCTGGCGCGCCCAATAGTCCCCCTTCCGTTTCGGCGGCAAATGCAGGAGAAGAAGATCCTGGTCGAAGAAAAACGGAAATCCGCAGTACCGCGCGTTCAAGATATAATCATCATCTTCGCCGCGGGTTCCATAGGGATCGAAGGGCACCTTGGTGAACATCTCTCTGTTCAGAACCATGTTTCCGCCGAAGGCCATAGCGCAGTCGGAGAGTCGCCTGTCGGCTTCGAGCGATTTTCTTACGAGCGCGTTGAAAAGCTCGTCTTTAGGCCAGTTTTCCAGAACGAAAGATGCCTGGCCATCATAGAGCTTCCTGCCTTCCTCATCGACGACGCATCCGGTCTTACCCAGGATTTCGCAACCATCGACGCGTTCACCCATATAGCGGAGCGCCGCTTGTCGGTATCCCTCATCAACGCACTCATCGTCGTCTATCATCACGATGTTCTCGAATCCATGGAGGGCCGCGTATAACAGTCCCATATTGCGCACGCCTCCATAGCTGTTCAGGTCGACGGCCTGCAGCAGTTCGGCGGGGAAGCCCCGATGTTCCAAAATAGCGCGGATCGCCACGAGGTCCGCTTCGGAAAACACATGGATATCCAGCGATCGTCCCGCCGCGATCCCTTTCACCCTTGCTTCGATCGCGGCATTGGCCGGCGAAGGGAAGAGAATGACGGCATCGGGGTAACCAAGCTTCTCCAGATTGTCCAGGGTTCGCTCCAGCGTTCCTTCCTCCGCAATCGGCACGGGGTGGTCGAATACTTTCCAGGAAGAGATGCCCGGTGTGGACCAATACGTCGGTATGATCATGCAGTCTGCCATTTTCTCTCCCCTAGATATAAATACGCTTATAGTTGATTTATGAACTAACTAATAGATCGCATCCTTTTCTAACTCTGTCAAGTCTACGTCCTTCTCCTTATCATAGACACCACGCAATGAAAATTATTATCGGCACCATATATATTGTTATTAAACAAATATTTAGACTAGTGCATTCGTCACACGTCGCTCCGCTCCGCATTTCCGGGCTACCTCGCCGGCGATCGTTCAGAATATCTGAAATTTCCTTGACAACTGACAGTATCCATGGTAAACAGGGTTATTAGTTGATTTTTTCAATTAATAAAACGCCACCCAAGCGAGGAGTCATATGGCCACGATAAAGAATGCCACACGGATCATTCGTATGCTATGGCAGTCCCCCAATATAAGCCGTGCCGAGATAGCAAGCCGTCTCGGTTTCGATAAGTCGACAGTCACCGTAGAAGTGAACAGCATGATCGAGCAGGGACTCATCATTGAATGCTCCGAAGGACAGCCCGGCAAGAACGGCGGTAGGAAACCCATTCCCCTTACGATCAACAAGGACTACGGATACATCATCGGGATCGCCATACAGAGCGGACATTATTCGGTGGTTGCGGTCAACTTGGCAGGCGACATCCTGGAAATGAAGGAAGAAGACGCGTCCATAACGAAAGACAACCTGGCCTTGAGCGTACAGCTCATATACTGGGAATTCCGCAGCCGGCTCAGCAAATATCCGGGACGCCTCCTCGGTGTCGGGGTGGGAGCCGGGGGCCTAATAAATCCTAAAGACGGGACGATCATTTTTTCCGTGCCCCTGCAGATATCCGAACCCTTTAACGTCGTCGAAGAGATCTCCCGAAAACTGGATGTCCCTTTCTTTATCGAAAACAACGCCAACTGTTGCGCCTGGGGAGAATTGGCCTTCCATAAGAACACCGAACTCAAGAACATCCTGTTCGCCCTCGTCGAGTTCAAGCAGGCCGTCGTGCCCCATGCGGAGTATGGCGGCGTCGGCGTGGGTTTTGGAATCGTCATGAACGGAAAAGTCCACTATGGCAGCAATTCCTTCGCGGGAGAATTCCGCAGCGTCCTCTGCACGGAGGACAACGGCATACAAGTCGCGCTTTCAAAGGAAGACCTGAGCAAGATTTTAAAGGACCCTTCCGTGTTCGAGCGCTTCGCCTCCGAACTCGCCAGGAACATGGCAATGCTCGTCAACACTCTGGACTTCAGCCAGATTTTCATCGGCGGCGACATAGAAACCTGCGGCGTCGACTTCTGCCATATCCTCGAAAAGGCAATCGAAAAGAACTGGATGTATCCGGTCAAGCGGCAGATACAAATACAGTACTCCTCGCTCGGCTCGCAGGCGGTCGCGTTCGGGGCGGCCGGCATGCTCATACACAACCTTTTTTCCCTGAACAAATTTCCGGTCAGTCGGGAGACCAGCTGAATCGTTCCCGCTCATTGGGATCCTACATATTCCCGTAGGGAATAAATCTCGAGATGGAGGCCTTGGAATGCGAAAAGCGATGTGTTTCGCTGTCTTGTTTTCGGTCATCTTCTCTATGGGCGCATTCGCCCAGAAGACGAATCTTTTCGTTCTCAACTACATCGACGCCACGGCGCCGGGCTATGCTGAGGATCAGGCGATCTGGCAGAAGTTCATGGACGACAACCCCGACATCACGATAGTGAAAGAAGAGCTGTCCAATGAGCCATTCCACCAGAAACTGGCCGCCTATGTCGCCGCCGGCACCGTCCCCGATGTCATGTACATGTATCCGTCCGGAAGGTCCACCATTCTCCACGAACAGAAGCTGGTCAAGGATCTGGCGCCGCTTCTTGGAAAGGAGTATCTCTCCAGTTTCATGTCTTCCGTTGTGGATCCTTCCGGCCAGAAGGGCAAATACCTGGCAGAGCTGCCCCAGAGCGTCTGTTATTCCACGGTGATGTACACCAACACTAAGCTTCTTGCCGACCTGGGCTTGAAGGTTCCCACGACCTATCAGGAAATGAAGGCCATGCTGCCCAAGCTCAAGGCCAAGGGTATCCGCCCCCTGCTCATGGCCAACAAGGACGACTGGGTCATGCAGTCCTGCCTCTATTCAACCATCGTAGGCCGCATGGTCGGGGACGAATGGATCGACAAGGCGCTGGCCGGAAAAGCCAAGTTCACCGATAAAGAATTCGTCAAAACCCTGGAGTTCGTCGAAACAATGTACAAAGACGGCATTCTCGGCCGCGACACCATCCAGATTTCCTATGGAGAAGCTCCGGCATTGTTCGCCGCGGGAAAAGCCGCGTTCTTCATCGACGGCGATTGGCGCCAGAACGCCTTCATCACCGACAAGGCTTCGGGGATCGCCCTCATCGATCCCAAAAAGCAGCAGTCGGATTTCCAGTATTTCAACTTCCCCGCCATCCCCGGCGAGAAAAATCCCGGTGTCGTCTCCGCCATTCTCGGCTGCGGCTACGGAATTTCATCGGCTATCCCCGCCGGTTCCGCGAAAGAGAAAGCGGCCGTCAAGCTTCTCAAGTATCTGTATTCGCAGGATGTTCAGCGCCAGTATCTCGAGCTGGGCAAGTACATTACGTCCCGCAAGGATGTGAAGAGCGACAAGCTCGAACCCTTTACCACGAAAATGTCGCAGTACTATGCCTCCATCGGAAAGACCAGCTACGTGCTCGATGGCGCCATGGATACCAGCATCTACACCCCGCTCAATTTGGGGCTCCAGCAGATTGGCCTCGGCACAAAAACGCCCATGCAGGTCGCGGAGAGCATTCAGGCAGCAACGGACATCTGGCTCGCCTCGCGTAAATAAGGCTTCGGGACCATCGCCGCGATGGTCCTTGAGCACGAACCGGAAGCGGGTCCGCATCGTTTCGATGCGGACC
>MTLD01002242.1_pt2 | contig 25858 bp, 40 predicted proteins | sample 1982471 | NCBI WGS metagenome assembly MTLD01 (sample SAMN05712604, study PRJNA340218) | biofilm metagenome | isolation source: sample SPM anode biofilm adapted to -50 mV | place: USA | collected 2012-02-03 | reverse complement strand
GCGCCTCTATTTTATCAATAAAATGGATCGAACGGGCGCCGACTTCGACGGCGTCGTGCGCAATCTGACCGCCGCGCTCGAGCCGAGCGCCGTCGCCTTTCAAGTTCCCCTTTTCGAGGACAGGACCTGGGTCGGCGTCGCCGATCTCGTCGGCATGAGGGCATGGCGGTTCGGCGCCGGGGAAGGGGACCCCGTCACCGCCGTCGAAGCGTCGCTCGCCGATTTTCCTGAATCGGCGGCGGCCATAGCGGCCGCCAGGGCGCGCCTTGTCGAACGGCTCGCCGAGCGCGACGAGGGAATCCTTTCGCTTTACGCCGATAATCGCGAGGTCCCCGCCGAGACTTTGGCGGCCGCGGCCGCGATCCAGGTGCGCGACTGCCTGCTGGCGCCCGTGTTCTGCGGATCGGCCTTCGTCGACGGCTCCGTCGGCCTGCTTCTGGATGCCGTGATCTCCTTCCTGCCCTCGCCGGCGGACGCCGCGGTCCCCGGAGGGGTGAGTCCGCGCGGGGGCGAGCCCGTCGTCACGAAGCCTGATCCCGCCGGTCCGGTGGCCGCCTTCGTATTCAAGGCTTTCGTCGGCGACTCGGGCGAACTTTTAGCCTGGACCCGCGTCTGGTCGGGAACGCTCGCCTCGGGCCGCAAGCTCGTCGATGCGAGGACGGGCAAGCTGGTCGCCATCCGCAAGATCTTCGGAATCCAGGCGGAATCCCTCATCGAGCTCGCGGAAGCGGGGCCCGGCGAAGTGGTCGCCCTCAGGGCCGATGGTCTGGAGCCCGGCGCCAGCCTCTGCGAAAAGGGCGCGCTCGTGGTTTTCGAGCCGCTCGATACGCCGGAGCCGGTCGTAAGCCAGGTGATCGAGCCGCCAACCCTGCAGGATCTCGCGCCCCTGAGGCGCGCCCTCGAGGCGATGTCCCTCGAGGACTTGTCGCTCCGCGTCAGCGAGGAGAAGGAGACCGGGCGATTCGAGGTGGCGGGGCAGGGCGAGCTTCACCTGGATATCGTCGCCGAAAGGCTCAGGCGCGAGTACGGACTCCGCGTGAGGACGGGCAATCCGCGCGTGAATTTCCGCGAGCGCCTGGCGAAGCCGGCGTCGGCCCGGGAGGATTTCGACCGCGATTTCGGCGGCGAGCGGATCCGCCTCTCGGTCGCGATCAAGGTGGAACCGCTGCGGGAGGGCCCAGCTTGCGAGATTCTGGTGTCCCCCGCGCTGAAGCTGGCGCCGCCTTACCTGGCCGCGCTGCGCCGCGGCGCCGAGGCCGCCCTCGCGGTCGGGCCGGCCGAGGGCTGGCCCATGGAAGCGATCCGCCTCACGCTTATCGACTTCGCGCCCCCGGCCGGCGGCACCGGCCGCTCAGGCGAGACCGCCGTCGAGGCGGCCACCGCCCTTGCCGCGCGCCGCGCCCTCTCCGGGGCCGGCTCGATCATCCTGGAGCCCGTCATGCGCGTCGACATCGAGTGTCCCGAGGAGCATTTCGGCCCTGTGCTCAACGCCCTCGCGTCGCGCGGCGGCCGCGTCGAATCGGTGGAGGACGGACTCGGCCGCAAGGACATTTCCGCGCTCGCGCCCATGCGGCGCCTCTTTGGGTTCGCGGGCGAGCTGCGCTCCATGAGCCACGGCCGCGCGCAGTTCCAGGCCAGGTTCGGCGGCTACGAACCTTTCGACAACCCCTTGAGCCATTAAAAGATACGGAAAAATCAGCCAATCGCGGCGGAAGGCACTTGAACAGTCTGGTGAGTTCTTTTATAATCCGAGAGCCTTAAAAGGAATATACATGGCATTTGATCCGGCGGCATCATTGCCGGCGGACTGTCTTCATGCGGCATCGCGTTTTTGCGTGAAGAGCCGGTGACGAAGCCAAGGAGGGAGTAGATATGGCTAAAGAAAAATTCGAGCGTACTAAACCGCACATGAACGTTGGTACGATCGGACACATCGACCACGGCAAGACGACCCTGAGCGCGGCCATCACCATGTACTGCGGCCACAAGTTCGGCGACAAGGTGATGAAGTACGACGAGATCGACAATGCGCCGGAAGAGAAGGCCCGCGGTATCACGATCAACACGAGGCACCTCGAGTATCAGTCCGTCAAGCGCCACTATGCGCATATCGACTGCCCGGGACACGCCGACTACATCAAGAACATGATCACCGGCGCCGCTCAGATGGATGGCGCCATCCTCGTCGTTTCCGCTCCCGACTCGGTCATGCCCCAGACCCGCGAGCACGTTCTGCTCGCCCGCCAGGTCGGCGTTCCCTCCGTCCTCGTCTTCCTGAACAAGGTTGACCTCGTCGACGATCCCGAGCTCATCGAGCTGGTCGAGGAAGAAGTCCGCGACCTTCTCAAGTTCTACGGCTTCCCCGGCGATACGACGCCGATCATCAAGGGATCCGCCTTCAAGGCCATGTCCGAGCCGGATAATCCCGAAGCCACCGCGTGCATCCAGGAGCTCCTCGATGCCATGGACAGCTTCTTCCCCGACCCCGTCCGCCTCACGGACAAGCCCTTCCTGATGCCCATCGAGGACGTTTTCTCGATCTCCGGCCGCGGCACCGTCGTTACCGGCCGTGTCGAGCGCGGTATCGTCCATGTCAACGACACCGTCGAGATCGTCGGCATCAAGCCGACCAAGTCCACGGTCGTCACGGGCGTCGAGATGTTCAACAAGCTGCTTGATGAGGGCCAGGCCGGCGACAATATCGGCACCCTGCTCCGCGGCGTCGACAAGAAAGAAGTAGAGCGCGGACAGGTTCTCGCCAAGCCGGGCACCATCAATCCGCACACGAAGTTCAAGGGCCAGATCTACGTGCTTTCCCAGCAGGAAGGCGGACGCCACAGCCCGTTCTTCTCGGGCTATCGTCCCCAGTTCTATTTCCGCACCACGGACATCACCGGCACGGTGACGCTCGCCGAGGGCAAGGAAATGGTCATGCCCGGCGACAACACCGAGATCTCCGTCGAGCTGATCTACCCGATCGCCATGGAGAAGGGGCTCAAGTTCGCTATCCGCGAGGGTGGCCACACGGTAGCTTCCGGCCAGGTTATCGACGTCATCGCGTAAGTAGCTTTTTACCGTAAAAATGAGCTGTCCGGTCCCATGCAGGGCTGGACAGCTTTTTTATTTTCTGCAATAATACCACGCTTGCGTAAAGGTTTTGCGCACGCTGGTATTCCGTCGGGGCTTTGGCCGGGACGGAGAGCGGGGCTCACCGGCCCCGCAGCACATGGAATCGAGCGCGCCCGCCAGGGTACGGCCCGGAATCGTATGTGCAAGGGATCTTTGGAGGACACATGAAAGACAGAATCCGTGTAAGGCTGAGAGGCTTCGACGTGCGTCTCGTGGACGACAGCGCGATGGGAATCGTCAAGACGGTGCAGGGCGCGGGCGCGAAAGTGTCCGGTCCTATCCCCCTTCCGACGAGGATCAACAAGTTCACCGTGCTTCGTTCGCCCCACGTTCACAAGAAGTCCAGGGAGCAGTTCGAGATGAGGACGCACAAGCGCCTGATCGATATCCTTGAGCCGACGCCTGAAGTCATGGATGCCCTGATGAAGCTTGAGCTTCCCGCGGGCGTCGATGTCGAGATACGGCAGTAAGCGGTTGCGCTTGCTGGAATGCAGAAACGCCCGGCTTCGTGCCGGCCGCGTTCAACGCAGGAGAGCCGAATGATCGGACTAATCGGTAAAAAGCTTGGGATGACCCAGGTATTCGACGAAACGGGGAGACTCATTCCCGTGACCGTCGTGCAGGTTGCTCCCAATGTCGTCGTCGGAAAGAAGACGAGCGACAAGGATGGCTACGACGCAGTCGTCGTCGGAGTCTACGCAAAGAAGAAGACCAGGGTTACGAAGCCTTACGGCGGCCAGTTCGCCGAAGGCATCGCGGCCACCAGGCTCCTTCGCGAGATGCGCGATTTTGAAAAAGACGTGACGATCGGCGACAAGCTCGATGTCACGCTCCTTGAAGGCATCCGCTACGTCGACGTAACCGCTACGTCGAAGGGCAAGGGCTTCCAGGGCGTCGTCAAGCGCTGGGGTTTCGGAGGCGGACGCAGCACCCACGGTTCCAAGTTCCACAGGGAGCCGGGATCCACGGGCCAGAGCACCTATCCGCACAGAACCTTCAAGAACGTGAAGCTTCCCGGACGAATGGGCCGCGAGAGAGTTACCGTTCAGAACCTGAAAATCGTACGCGTCGATGCCGAGAAAGGCGTCGTTCTGGTTCGCGGCGCCCTTCCTGGGCCGCGAAATTGTGACGTTCTTGTTCGCAAGGCGATCAAGAAGTAATGAAGGCGGAGGACCCAATGGAAAGTAAAGTTGTTTCCACGCAGGGGAAGGAGCTCAGGTCTGTCGAGCTCGCCGAAGCCGTCTTCGGACTTCCCATCAATGAAGATGTCATCTACTATGCCATCAATAACGAGCTGGCGAACATGCGGCTCGGCACGGCAAGCACGAAGGACAGGAGCGAGGTTCACGGCACCAATAGGCGCCCGTACAGCCAGAAGGGCACCGGCCGCGCCCGCCACGGCGACACCAAGTCGAACGTGTACGTCGGCGGCGGCATCTCCTTCGGCCCCAAGCCCCGCGACTTCTCCTACATGATGCCCCGCAAGGCGAAGCGCCTGGCGATGAAGACCATCCTGAGCCTCAAGGCTCAAGATGGCACGCTCTCCATCGTCGAGGACTTCACCATCGAGTCGGGCAAGACCAAGGATCTCGTGAAGGCGCTCGCGCCCTTCGTCGATATCAAGGCGCCGCAGCGCACGATCCTCGTCCTCGCCGACGACGATGCCATGCTTAAGCGCGCCGCCAGGAATATCCCTTGGCTAAGCTACCTCTCGTTCAACAGGCTCAGGGCTCACGATCTCTTCTACGGAAGGAAGGTCGTCGTCCTGGAGTCGGCCGCGAAGAAACTCAATGAGTTCTACGCGAACTAACTAAGGAGCACCGAATATGGAATACAATTCGATTTTGATCGAGCCGGTGCTCTCGGAAAAGAGCAATGTGATGCGCGAGACCGGCCAGTACGTTTTCAAGGTCGATTCCCGCGCCGACAAGATCATGATCATGGAAGCCGTCCGGAGGCTCTTCAAGGTCAACCCGGTCAGCTGCAGGATCATCAATGTAACGCCCAAGCCCAAGCGGCTCAGGGGTCGGCCGGGCTACACCGCCGAGTGGAAGAAAGCGATCGTCAGGCTCCCGAAGGGCGAGACGATCCGCGTATTCGAAGGCGCGTAAGGAAGTAAGGGGAATATATGGGTATTAGAACATTCAGGCCCATTACGCCGGGTCTGCGCCACCGAGTTCAGGTGGTGAACGATGAGATCACGACGAATCGGAGCAATCCCGAAAAATCCCTTACCAAGGGTAAGAACAGCACTGGCGGTCGCGCTTCCGACGGAAGCATTTCCGTCAGGCACCATGGCGGCGGGCACAAGCGCAAGTACAGGGTCATCGATTTCAAGCGCGACAAGTTCGGAATTCCGGGCACAGTAAAGGCGATCGAGTACGATCCCAACCGCAGCTCCAACATCGCGCTGGTCGTCTACGCCGATGGCGAGAAGCGCTACATGATCAGCCCTAAGGGGCTCAAGATCGGCCAGAAGGTGATGTCCGGCCCGGATGCCGAGCTCGAGGTTGGCAACGCCCTTCCGCTCGAGAACATCCCGCTCGGCTTTACCGTCCACAACGTCGAGCTTACGCTCGGCAAGGGCGGCCAGCTCGCGCGTTCCGCCGGGGCCAGCGCCCTGCTCGCGGGCGTCGAGGGCGATTACATTGTTCTGCGCCTGCCTTCCGGCGAGCTCAGGATGGTGTTCAAGAAGTGCATCGCGACCATCGGTTCTGTCGGAAATGAAGACCACATGAATGAGCGCGTCGGCAAAGCCGGCCGCAACAGGTGGAGAGGCATCAGGCCGACGGTTCGCGGAACGGTTATGAACCCTGTCGATCACCCGCATGGTGGTGGCGAGGGTCGTGGTAAGGGATTCAAGCAGCCCGTGTCTCCCTGGGGACAGCCTGCGAAAGGTTACAAGACGCGCGACACTCATAAGCCGTCCAGCCGCTTCATTACGAAGCGCCGCAAGTGAGATAGGAGCAGAGCCGTGTCAAGGTCCGTTAAAAAGGGGCCCTTCATTGAGAAGAGCCTGTACAAGAAGATTACTGAGGTTAGCAAGTCCGGGGACAAGAAAATGGTTAAAACCTATTCCAGGACTTCGACGATTATTCCTGAAATGGTCGGACAGACTATCTCAGTGTATAACGGCAAGACTTGGGTTCCGGTCTACGTGACCGAGAACCTGGTCGGTCACAAGCTCGGCGAGTTCGCTCCTACCCGCATTTTCCGCGGTCATGCAGGAAGCGACAAGAAAGCCGAGAAGAAATAGGGGTGTGACCATGATTGAAAAGACCGGTTACCGGGCGACGGCCAAATGGCTGATGGGTTCTCCGTTCAAGATCCGCCCCGTGGCGGACCTTGTGAGGGAGAAACCTTACACCGAAGCCATCGCCATACTCGACGTCATGCCCCAAAAGGGCGCAAGGCTCATCAAGAAAGTGGTCGTGTCCGCCGCCTCCAACGCTTTGAACAAGAACAGGAAGCTCAGCGAAGACATGCTCTACATCAAGGAGCTTCGCATCGACGAAGGCCCGAGGATGCGGAGAGTTTGGTTCCGCGCTCGCGGCAGGGCGGACATGCTCATCAAGAGGATGTGCCATATTTCCTGCGTGGTCGAAGAAATCGGCAAGAAGTCGGAGGCGTAAGGTGGGCAATAAAGTAAATCCGATTGGATTGCGCGTTGGAATCAACAAGGACTGGAGTTCCAGGTGGTACGTCGAGCCTCGCGATTACGCCAAGACGCTCCACGAGGACCTGGCCATCCGAAAGCGCATCCTCGAGCTTCCTGAAGTCAAGGGAGCCGATGTCGCCGAGATTGAGATCATCAGGCATCCGCAGCGCATCACCGTGATCATTCACACGGCAAGGCCCGGCGTGCTGATCGGGATCAAGGGCGCGAATATCGAGAGGATCGGCGTAGAGATCCAGCAAGTCGCCTCCAAGAAGCTTCAGATCAAGATCAAAGAGATCAAGAAGACCGAGACCAACGCCCAGCTCGTAGCTCAGGGCATCGCCCGCCAGCTCGAGGGCCGCGGTTCATTCCGCAAGGCGCTCAAGATGTCCATCTCCAACGCGATCAAGGGCGGCGCGCAGGGCTGCAAGATCCGCGTTTCCGGCCGACTCTCCGGCGCCGACATGTCGCGCACCGAGGAGCTCAAGGAAGGACGCATTCCCCTGCACACGCTCCGCGCCGACATCGATTACGGCTTCGCCGAAGCGCACACCACGTTCGGAAAGATCGGCGTGAAAGTATGGATCTACCAGGGCATGGTCTACAGCGCCGATAAGAACGAAGATGCCGGAATGCTGGCCCGCAAGGCCCGCAGGGAGCCTGCCGGCGCCGCGGCCGAACCCAGGGGTGAGCGCAGGGATGGCGGAGATCGCCGCCCGAGGCGCCCGGCCGCAAACCGCGGCGACGCGCCCCGAACCGACGACAGGGCAAGGAGCTAAGGTATGCTTATCCCCAAGAGAGTAAAATACAGGAAGCAGCAGCGCGGCCACGAAAAGGGCAATGCGCAGAGGGGCAATACCGTCGCCTTCGGCGAGTATGGCCTTATGGCCCTCGAGCCGCACTGGATCACCAACAGGCAGATCGAGGCCGCTCGTATCGCCCTCAACCGTTACATCAAGAGGGGCGGAAAGCTCTGGATCAGGATCTTCCCGGATAAGCCCTTCTCCAAGAAGCCGCTTGAAACCCGAATGGGAAAAGGAAAGCCGGGTCCCGAATACTGGGTCGCGGTCGTTCGCCCGGGCACCATGCTGTTCGAGCTCTCCGGCGTTGAGCCTGCCATTGCCGAAGAGGCGATGAGGCTGGCCGGTTCGAAGCTTCCGATCAAGACCAAGTTTGCGACGCGCGCGGAAACGGAGTAAAACGATGAAAAACTCGTTCAAAGACCTGAAATTGGAGGAGCTTCTCGTCAAGCGGGAGGACCTCAGGAAGAAATATTTCGACCTCCGCTTCCAAATGGTAGTCGGACATGTCGAGAACCCTCTCGAGAAGAGGAATATCCGCCGCCAAATCGCGCGGGTAGAGACCCTCATCAACCAGGCTAAGCGCGTGCAGGCAGCCGGCGAGAAGGCGTAAGGGCCCGTAGGAGAAAATCGTGGATACCGACGTTCAGAAAGAGAAGAAGAGTAAGCTGGTCCTGCAGGGTATCGTAACCTCCGACAAGATGGCCAAAACCATCGTCGTCGAGATCATGATGCGTAAGCTGCACCCGCTCTACAAGAAGTACGTGACCAGGTCCAGGAAGGTGAAGGCGCACGACGAGACGAATGATGCCAAAATCGGCGACACCGTCCGCGTCGAAGAGTGCAGGCCCCTTTCTCGCGATAAGCACTGGCGGCTCGTCGAAATCGTCGAGCGGGCGAAATAAGGCGAACGGGAGACAACTATGATCCAGGTAGAGAGCATGCTCACGGTCGCTGACAACTCCGGTGCCAAGACCGTTCAGTGCATCAAAGTGCTCGGCGGCACGCACCGCAGGTACGCCTCCGTAGGCGATATCATCGTGGTGGCCGTAAAATCCGCCCTTCCCAACTCCTCCATTAAAAAGGGGACGATCGAGAAGGCGGTCATCGTCAGGACGCATAAGGAATACAGGCGTCCGGACGGTACGTATATCCGCTTTGACGACAACGCCTGCGTTGTCATCGATGCGAATAAGAACCCGAAAGGCAAGCGCATCTTCGGACCGGTTGCCCGCGAGCTCAGGGAGAAGGATTACATGAAGATCATTTCCCTGGCCCCCGAAGTCCTGTAAGGAGAGGATATGGCCGAAACGAAATACAAGCTCCGAAAGGACGACCTTGTCCAGGTCATTGCCGGCAAGGATAAGGGCAAGCAGGGCAAGATTCTCAAGATCGATCGCGAGAAAGGGAAGGTCATCGTCGCTGGCGCCAACATGGTCAAGAAGGCCATGAAGAAGAAGAACCAGAACGATCGCGGCGGCATCGCCGAGATTGAGGCTGCCATCCATATCTCCAATGTGATGATCGTCTGCAAGAAGTGCGGTCGTCCCGTGAAGATCGGATACAAGATCGAAGGCGACACCAAGAAAAGGGTATGCCGCAAGTGCGGGGAGGCTCTCTGATGGCAGAAGCTAAAGTCAAGGCCGAAGCGAAGGCCGAAGCTAAAGTGAATGCGCCCCGGCTCAAGAAGCTCTACAAAGAGAAGGTCGCTCCGGAGCTCTTCAAAGAGCTTGGCTATTCCTCCTTCATGCAAGTTCCCCGCCTGGTCAAGGTCGTCGTCTCAATGGGCGTCGGCGAGGCCAAGGAGAACAAGAAGCTCTTGGATGCCGCAATCACCGACCTCGGGATCATCACCGGCCAGCATGCCGTCAAGACGAAGGCGAGGAAAGCAATCGCCAACTTCAAGATCAGGCAGGGCCAGGAGATCGGAGCCCGCGTGACGCTCCGCGGCGCCTACATGTGGGAATTCCTTGATAGGCTCATGAATGTCGCTCTCCCCCGCGTTAAGGACTTCAGGGGCGTCAACGCCAACGCGTTCGACGGGCACGGAAATTATTCGCTCGGGCTTAACGAGCAGATTATTTTCCCAGAGATCGACTTCGACAAGATCGAAAAGGTGATGGGACTCAATATCGCGATCGTTACGACCGCGAAGACCGATAGGGAGGCGAAAAGCCTTCTCGGCATGTTGGGCATGCCCTTCAGAAAGTAAGGAAGGCGTACATGGCTCGTAAGGCGATGATTCTTAAGGCTGAAAAAAAGCCCAAGTACATGACCCGGACGGTTCGGCGCTGCAACATCTGCGGCAGGGCTCGGGGTTATATGCGAAAATTCGACATGTGCCGAATTTGCTTCAGGAAGCTCGCTTCCGAAGGCAAACTCCCGGGCGTGACGAAGTCGAGCTGGTAGGAGGTAGCGATGAGCGTTTCTGATCCCATCGCGGACATGCTGACGAAGATCCGCAATGCAAGCGCGGCCCGTCATGAGAAGGTTGATATTTCGGCCTCGAAGCTCAAGCTCGAGATCGTGAAGATCCTCAAAACTGAGGGTTATATCAAGAACTTCAAGAAGATCCAGGCTGAAGGCGCGAACATTATCAGGATTTTCCTCAAGTACGACGAGGAGAATACTCCCGTCCTCCATGGGCTGGACAAGGTTTCCAAGCCGGGAAGGCGCGTTTATTCCGGGTACAAGGATATTCCGCGTGTGTACAATGGATACGGCACCCTGATAATTTCCACCTCCGACGGGATTATCACTGGCAGGAAAGCCGTCGAGAAGCAGATGGGCGGTGAGCTTATCTGCACGGTCTGGTAATTCGGGGGGAGCAGCTATGTCGAGAATCGGAATACGGCCGGTCCAGCTACCGCAGGGCGTGAAGGTGAGCATCACCCCCACATCCATGACGGTTGAAGGGCCGAAGGGAAAACTTACTCAGGAGTATGTTCCTGAAGTCGAGTTCGCTGTTCAGGACGGCGTCGTCCACGTTACGAGGAAGAATGATTCCAAGCAGTGCAAAGCCTACCATGGCCTGTACCGCGCCCTCCTCAACAACATGGTCACCGGCGTCTCCAAGGGATTCACGAAATCCCTCATGATCAACGGCGTCGGCTACCGTGCCGAAGTACAGGGTAATTTCCTCGTCTTGAGCCTTGGCTATTCGAGCGATTTCATGGTCGTTATCCCCCAGGGATTGACTGTGACAACCGAGGCGAACGGCCAGAGAGTGCTCGTTTCCGGCGCGGACCGAGAATCAGTCGGCCTTTTCGCCAGCGAGGTGCGGTCCCTAAGGATGCCCGAGCCCTATAAAGGCAAGGGTATTAGGTACGAGGACGAAAAGATTCGCAGGAAGGTCGGAAAGACCGGTGTGAAGTGAGGCGCAGGGAATGAGCGTAAAAGAACTTGATGACAAACTGAGAAAGCGCGCTAAGCGCAAGGTATCGGTCAGGAAGTCCATCGTCGGCACCGCCGAGCGCCCGAGGATGAGCGTATTCAAGTCGAACCTCCACATGTATGTGCAGGTCGTCGACGATTCAGTCGGGCACACGCTCGCCGCGGCCTCGACCGTCGAGAAATCCCTCAAGGATATCGCGCGGAACGTCGAGGGCGGTGGCAAGCTGGGCGAGGAAATCGGCAAGAGGCTCCTTGAGAAGGGTATCAAGACTGTCGTATTCGACAGGAACGGCTACCACTATCATGGAATCGTCAAGGCCATTGCCGACGGCGCCCGCAAGGCCGGGATCACATTCTAGGGGGCTTCCGTGGACAGAAACAGAAAAGACGACGCGCAGCCGCGCGATAATTTTTCCGAGAAGCTCGTCCAGCTGAACAGGACCGCTAAGGTCGTGAAAGGCGGACGCCGTTTCTCTTTCTCGGCACTCACCGTGGTGGGTGACCACCAGGGCAATGTCGGGTTCGGTTTCGGAAAGGCGAACGACGTCACCGAAGCTATCCGCAAGTCGGTCGATAAGGCCAAAAAGGCCATTATCCACGTTCCCGTCAAGGGCGGCACGCTGCCCCACGAGATCGTCGGCAAGTACAAGGCGACCGAAGTCCTCATCAAGCCGGCGGTTTCCGGCTCCGGCGTTATCGCGGGCGGTCCCGTCCGCGCCATCATGGAAGCGGCCGGCTACACCGATGTCATCTCCAAGTGCATCGGCTCGAGGAACTCGATGAACATCGTCCGTGCCGTTTTCAACGGCGCGGAGAACCTTCTGGATGCGAAGACCGTGGCTAAGAATCGCGGCAAGTCGCTTAAGGATCTGTGGGGCTAATATGGCAAAGATTCAGATTACCCTGGTTCGCAGCACCATCCATCAGAAGCCGGAAATGAGGGCCACCATCAGGTCCCTCGGCCTGAGGAAGATCGATTCGACGACGGTCAAGGAAGCAACGCCTGCCATACTCGGCATGGTGAACAAGGTCCAGCACCTCGTCTCGGCCAAGGAGGTCGAGTGATGTCCGACTATCAGCTCCACGCGCCGGAAGGTGCCAATAGGAAAAAAACGATCGTCGGCCGCGGCCAGGGTTCTGGTCTGGGAACGACGGCCGGTCGAGGCAACAAGGGCCAGCAGTCCCGCTCCGGCGGAAAGACCTATCCCGGTTTCGAGGGTGGTCAGATGCCGCTGTACAGGCGCCTGCCCAAGCGCGGCTTCTCCAACTATCCTTTCAGGAAAGAATGGCAGATCGTGAACATCGACTCTCTCGTCGCCAAGTTTCAGGCTGGCGATACCGTCGATGCGGCTACCCTTCTGCTGAAAGGCCTGATCCGGAAGCCCGAGATGCCCATTAAGGTGCTCGGCAACGGCACCATCGACATCGCGCTCAACGTGAGCGTCGATGCCGTGTCCGCCGCCGCCAAGACCAAAATCGAAGCCGCCGGCGGAAAGGTAGAAACGCCGACTGCGGTGGCGTCGGCTACGGAAGCCTAAGGGCTTCGGTAAAGGCAGGAATGCATGGCAGGAAACCCGCTTACTGATATTTTCCGGATTAAGGAACTTAAGGATAGAATTCTCTTTACGCTGTTCTGGCTGATAGTCTTCAGGCTCGGCGTTTTCCTGCCCATTCCGGGCATCAATGCGAGCGCCCTGCAGTCCTACTTCGCAAGCCAGGCCGGAGGATCGAGCGGCATCACTGATTACCTTGATTTCTTCGCAGGCGGAGCGTTCAAGAATTTCTCCGTGTTCATGATGGGAGTAATGCCCTACATCAGCACGCAGATCATCATCCAACTTCTTCTCATCGTTTTCCCGTCGATGAAAAAAATCGCTGAGGAAGACGGCGGCCGCAAGAAGATTTCCCGCTGGACCAGGATCGGCACCCTCGCGGTGTGCGTGATCCAGGGCTATTCGACCACGATCTGGGCCGACAGGATCCCGAACGCGATCGTCATGTCCTCCAGGGGGCTCTACACCTTCATCGCCATACTCACCGTAACCACCGGAACCATGTTCCTCGTGTGGATCGGCGAGCAGATCACGAAGCGGGGCATCGGCAACGGCGTCTCGCTGATAATCTTCGCCGGTATCGTGGCGAGGCTGCCCAACGCGAGCTTTGAGCTGATCAAGAGGATCCAGTCCGGCGAGATCAACGCCGTGTACGCGATCGTCGTTCTGCTCATGTTCGTCGCCGTCGTCGCCCTCGTGGTCCTGGAGCAGCAAGGCCAGCGGAAGATACCGGTCAACTATGCCAAGCGGGTAGTCGGCAGGAAGATGTACGGCGCTCAGAACACCTACATCCCCTTCAAGATCAATCCGTCGGGCGTTATTCCCGTCATCTTCGCGTCGAGCCTCCTTACATTCCCCCTGCAGATCGCGCAGAGCTTCGGTGTGCAGGCGAAGTGGCTCAGGGATTTCTCTTACTGGCTCAGGCCTTCGGGATTCTGGTACAACCTGTTCTACGTCCTGCTGATCATCTTCTTCGCCTACTTCTATACGCAGGTTTCGTTGAATCCCCAGGAGATCTCCAAGAATATCCGGGAGAATGGCGGCTCCATTCCCGGCATCAGAAGCGAGAAGATGGAAGAGTATCTCAGCAGGATCCTGAACAGGATCATCCTGCCCGGCTCGCTTTACCTGGCGCTCATCGCGCTGATCCCGAGCCTGGTGCAGCAGCTGTTCAAGTTCCCGAGCGAACTGGCGTACCTCCTCGGAGGAACCTCGCTCCTGATCCTTGTCGGCGTCGACCTCGACACGATGTCCCAGATCGAAGGCTTGCTGAAAATGCACCATCATGATGGGCTTGTGCGAAAGGGACACATCAAGGCAAGGAACCTGTAGAAATTTTTTGGAATATGGTATTTAATTGCGTGACCGCGCTTTGCGCGCACGTATAAGGGGAACCTATGAAGGTCAGGACCAGCGTCAAGAAAATATGCGACAAGTGCAAGGTCATTCGCAGGAATGGCATTGTCAGGATCGTTTGCGACAACCCGAAGCATAAGCAAAAGCAAGGCTGAAGGGCAGGAGGAATCTCATGGCACGTATCGCGGGAGTCGACCTCCCCAACAAGCATGTGGAAATCGCCCTTACCTACATTTACGGTTTGGGAAGGACGAGCACCAGGAAAATCTGCGAGACGACGGGCATCGATCCCAACAAAAAGATCAATGACCTTTCGAACGAAGAAATCAACGAGCTTCGCAAGGTAATCGAGAACGACTACAAGGTGGAAGGACGTCTTCGCACCGAGATCGCGCTCAATATCAAGCGTCTCATGGATATCGGCTGTTACCGCGGCCTTAGGCACAGGAAGGGACTTCCTGTCAACGGACAGAGGACCAGGACCAATGCGCGCACCAGGAAGGGCAAGCGCAAGACGGTCGCGAACAAGAAGAAGGCTGCATAACTAAAGGGGCTCCAAAGTGGCAGTTACTACCAAGAAGAGAAAAGAGAAGAAGAATGTTTACGAAGGTAACGTCTATATCCAGGCGACCTTCAACAACACGATCATCACCATTACGGACCTCAACGGCAATACGATCGCCTGGTCCAGCTCGGGAACCCACCAGTTCCGCGGCGCCAAGAAATCCACCCCCTTCGCCGCCCAGACGGTCGCGGAGACGGTGGTTCAGAAGGCCATGAACACCGGCCTTCGCGAAGTTCATGTGTTTGTAAAAGGGCCCGGCATCGGCCGTGAGTCCGCTATCCGCCAGCTGGGCGTCCTCGGACTGAAGGTGAAGACGATCAACGACGTCACGCCGATTCCCCACAATGGCTGCAGGCCCCGCAAGGCCCGCCGTATCTGATAGGGGGTACGAATAAATGGCACGATACATTGGTCCCGTGTGCAGGCTATGCCGCACTGAACAGAAAAAACTTTTCCTCAAAGGCGATCGCTGCAAGAGCGATAAGTGCCCGATCAACCGGAAACGGCTTCCTCCCGGGAAGGCTCCGAAGGCGCGCATGGGCAAAAAGTCCGAGTACGCCGTCCAGCTCCGAGAGAAGCAGACCCTCAAAAGGGCCTATGGACTCATGGAAGTTCAGTTCCGCAACGCTTTCGAGAAGGCGCTCTCCATGCCCGGAAAGACCGGCGAGAACCTCTTCATCCTGCTTGAACGCAGGCTCGACAACGTTGTGTACCGGATGCACCTCGCCACGTCCCGCGCCCAGGCGCGCCAGCTCGTCGGCCACGGCCACATCGCCGTGAACGGCAAGCGCGTCAATATCTCCTCCTTCCTCGTGAAGGCGGGCGATAAGGTCACGGTCGTGGAGCAGGCCAAGAAGCTCGAGCTCATCAAGAACGCGCTGCAGGAAGTCGGCAAGTCCGGCACCATGCCGTGGATCGAGATCAATCCTGACTCGATGGAAGGCCGCCTCGTGGCCTACCCGCACCGCCAGGACATCACCGATATGATCGACATTCGCGAGCAGCTCGTCGTCGAGCTCTACTCGAAATAAGGAGCCGAAATGGCGCGGAAGAACCTTCTTAAGGGTTTCAAGAGGCCGAAGGGCATTACCTACGAGCAGAGCGAGTCAGGACCGTCGTACGGCAAGTTCATCGCGTATCCTTTCGAGCCTGGATATGGAACGACCGTCGGAAACACTCTGCGCCGCATCCTTCTTTCCTCTATCCAGGGCTACGCGATCACCGCCGTCCGCATCGTTCGGTACGACGACGAGGGCGCGCAGCACATCGTCACGAGCGAATTCGAGACGATCCCCGGCGTGGTGGAAGATACGATCGAATTTCTGAATAATCTCAAGCAGCTGAGGGTGCGCCTGCCCAACGATCAGGAGCAGGCTACCTTCCTCTATGAGATTAAGGGCATCGACGAGCTGCGAGGTTCATTCTTCGCGGCCGACAAGCCCCTCGAAGTGCTCAACCCGGACCTCAAGATCGCTACGCTCGGCAAGGATGTCCACTTGGACATCGAAGTGCAGATCGATCTCGGCCGCGGCTATGTGCCCGCCGAGGTCAACGAGCGCTACATCGAGATCGTCGGAACCATTCCCATGGACGCGATCTTCTCGCCGGTCATCAAGGTGAAGTACTCCATCGAGCCCACCAGGGTTGGCCAGCGTTCCGATTACGACAAGCTGAATCTGGAGATCTGGACCGACGGCACCACTCGCCCGGAGGATGCCCTCGGCGAAGCTGCCAAGATCGCCAAGGATCACTTCTCGATCTTCATCAATTTCGATGAGGATGAGGCGTCGGGCGACGAACAGAACGACGAGATAGAGGAAAGGGTGCGCCAGGTCCTCAATACCCCGGTCGAGGAGCTGGAGTTGTCTGTCAGGTCTTCAAACTGCCTCAAGAACGCCAATATCAAGACGATCGGCGATCTTACGAGGAAGACTGAGGAAGAGATCACCAAGACGCGGAATTTCGGCAAGAAATCCCTTCTTGAGATCAAAGCCAAGCTTGGCGAGTGGAATCTCTCGCTCGGCATGACGGATTACACTCCCTTGCGGAACTATCTAAAACTCAGCATGAAGAAGGAAGAGACTGATGAAGCATAAAATCGGGTATAATAAGCTAAACAGGGTAGCCGCCCACCGTAAAGCCCTGCTGAAGAACATGGCGACGGTTCTCTTCAAGCATGAGCGAATCGTCACCACCAAGGCCAAGGCCATCGAGACGCGCCGCGTCGCCGAGAAGATGATCACCCGGGCGAAAGTGGATTCCGTCCACAATCGCAGGATCGTAGGCCGCAAGATCCAGGATGAGGCGATCCTCGCCAAGCTCTTTACCGACATCGGTCCCCGCTTCAAGGAGCGGGCTGGCGGCTACACCAGGATCATCAAGGTCGGCGCCCGCGCCAACGACGCCGCCGCTATGGTGATTCTCGAGCTGGTCGATCAGAAGGTCACCGAGAAGAACGCCGAGCGCGATAAGAAGAAGGCCGAGAAGAAAGCCAAGGCTGAGAAGAAGGCCAAGGCCGCAGAAGCGAAAGCCGACTAAGGGCCAGGAGGAAACCATGTCCAAAGCGCATAGAGGGAAAGGGATCAGGGAGCTTCCTGCAAGCGGCCGCAACGTGTGTCCCGTCTGCAAGAGGGAAGCCGTAAAGGTTCTCTACGAGCAGGAGATCGAGGGCAAGAAAACCAAGATCTGCAAGGTCTGCAAGGCCACGCTCGCCAACAAGAAATAATCGGACTCGCGTCCGAAAGAAAGCCCGCGCCGCAAAGCGCGGGCTTTTTCTTATTCCTCGCCGATCGCCAGGCGGAGGAAGCCGGTCACCTGAATGCTGGTGCCGGCTTTCTTCTGGATCATCGCCAGGAAGTCGCCGACGCTGAGGGGCTCGTCTTTTATGAAGGCTTGCTCGAGCAGGCAGTACGTCGATATGTACTTTCTAAGCTTGCCCTCGATGACGGTTCCCACGAGAGCCCCGGCTTTTCCTTCAAACCGGGGATCGGCGGCGATCTCTTCGCGAAATTCCCGGCGCTTTTCATCCAGGAGGTTCGGCGGGATGTCTTCCCTGCCGATAAAGCAGGGGCGTCGCGCGGCGACTTGCAGGCTGAGATCGTGGAGGAGCGGCCTGATCTCAGGATTCGTGAAACAGGCCGGGTCGGCGGCCTGAATGCGCACCACCGCGCCGATGCTGCCTTCGCCATGGAGGTAAGTGTCGAGGAACTCGCGCTCTCCGGCGTCGATAAAGCCGATACCTTTGAGGACGATATTTTCCTTCATGCGGAGGGCGATCTCGGAAACCATGGCTTCGACGCCGGTATCCGGGATCGCTAGGCGACGCTCGAGGACCTGGGCGGCGATGCCGTTCGCCGCGTCGATATATGAGCTGTTGCGCGCGACGAAGTCCGTCTCGCAGGCGAGAGCGGCAAGCCCCGCGGCGCGGGGATCCGCGGCGAGGCCGACGCGGCCTTCTTTCGTTTCGCGGTCGGCGCGCTTTACGGCGTTCGCCAGCCCCCATTCGACGATGAGCGCCCGCGCGGCTTCCATGTCGCCGTTCGCCTCGATAAGCGCTTTCTTGCAGTCCATCATTCCCGCGCCGGTCGTCTCCCGGAGCGCCTTCAGGTTTTCGATCGATACGATCATCGTATACCTCCTTGGAAAGCCCAAGGCTTTCCGTTATTCGGATTTCTGCGGGAGGGGAGGGCCCTCCCGGCGCATGATCTTGAGGCGCAGGTCGCGCAGCCATAGCAGCTCGGATTCGTAAAAGCCGATCGCGTGCTCCTGGACGCTTTCCCAAAGCGCGGCCTCCCGAAGATCTCGCGCCGGAGTGGGCTCGCCGCGGCGGCAGCGCTCGCGATAGAGCAAGAGATGCGCCTCGACGCTCGCCTCGTAGCCGTCGAGGATCGCGAGCAGCTGCGGATCCGGCAGCGAGAAGGCCCACGCGAGCCTTGTGGCGAAATCATTGCGCGCAAAGGGCAGTTCGGCGGGCGAGCGGAGCCAGGCATTGAGCTCCTCGAGGCCGCGCCCGGTGATCGTGTAGACCTTGCGCGCCGGCAACTTCTCCTGCTGCAGCACTTCGATGCTGACCGCGCCGTCATTATGCAGCTGGATCAGCGTGCCGTAGACCTGGTTGTTGTTCCCCGACCAGTGGAACGAAAGGCTGTTCGAGAGGAGCTTCTTGAGATCGTAGCCGGCGAAAGGCTTCCAGCTGAGGAAACCGAGCAGGGCGTATCGTATCGACATGAAATGATACTATGGTAATAGTAACATAGTGTCAATCAGTACTAGCGATCATGAAGAGACTGGAGAACAGGACTTTCAGGATCAGCAGGAAAATAAAAAGGTTAAGGAAGGGGAAGAGCATTCCGCTTTCCCGCTCCCTTAACCTTGTTGGGGACGTTGATCCCGCAGATCCTGTCATCCTGTCGTATCGGCGCGGCTATACTCCCAAATACGCCTCGCGCACGCGCGGATCTTCCGCGATCTGCTTGGCGGAGCCGGAGATCGTGGTGTAGCCGACCTCGAGGACATAGGCGAAGTCCGCGATGTCGAGGGCTTCGGCGGCGTTCTGTTCGACCAGGAGGATCGTCATGCCGCGCTTGTTGAGGGCGACGATCTGCTCGAAGATCTCATCGACGAGAACGGGCGCCAGGCCCATCGAGGGCTCGTCCAGGAGGAGGAGCTTGCCGCCGGTGATCACGGCGCGGCCGACCGCGAGCATCTGCTGCTCGCCGCCGGAAAGGGTGCCGCCGAGCTGGCCGGCGCGCTCCTTGATGCGCGGGAATATCTCGAAGACCTCCTCCATGCGCTGCTTGAGGAGTTTTTTGTCCTTGAGCGTCCAGGCGGCCAGCTCGAGGTTCTCGCGGACGGTGAGGGTGGGGAAGATCTTTCTGCCCTCGGGAACGTGGCAAATTCCCATGGGAACGAGCTTGTGCGCCTCGATGTTGGAGATTTCCTTGCCGTCGAAGAGGATGCTGCCGCCGGAAGTCTTCTCGAGACCGGAGATGGCGCGAAGCGTCGTGGTCTTGCCCGCGCCGTTGGCGCCGATAAGCGTGACGATCTTCCCGTCGGGAACTTCAAATGAAACGTCTTTGATGGCCTCGATTTTGCCGTAGTTGACCTTGAGATTCTTGACGCTGAGCATTAGGCACCCCTCTTTCCGAGATAGGCCTCGAGGACCTTGGGATCTTTGGCGACCGCCGCGGGAAGCCCTTCGGCGATGGTCTCGCCGAAGTCGATGACCTTGATCCTCTCGCAGATTCCCATGACGACCTGCATGTGGTGTTCGATAAGGAAGATGGTGACGTGGAACTCGTCGCGAATCCGCGAGATGAGGCTCATGAGTTCCTCGACCTCCTTGGGGTTCATGCCGGCGGCCGGCTCGTCGAGGAGGATGAGCTTGGGCTTGGTGGCCAGGGCGCGGGCGATCTCGAGGCGCCGCAGCTCGCCGTAGGGCAGGTTCTTGGCCAGCTCGTTGGCCCTGGGGCCGAGGTGCATGAGTTCAAGAAGCTCGCGCGATTCGGCTTTGACCGCCCTTTCCTCTGCCTTGAAGGAGGGCAGGCGGAGGATGGAGCTGGCCAGGCTGGATTTGGTGGTGTAGTGCCTCGCTATCCGGATATTGTCGATCGCGGTGAGGCTGGAGAAGATGCGCAGGTTCTGGAAGGTGCGGGCGATGCCTCCGCGGACGATCCTGAAGGGCTTTTCGCCCGTTATGTCCTTGCCTTCGAAGAGGATCTTGCCTTCGGTGGGCTTGTAGATGCCCGTTATGAGGTTGAAGGTCGTGGTTTTGCCGGAACCGTTCGGTCCGATAAGGCCGTAGATGCTGCCCTGCGGCACCTCGAAGCTGAAGTTGGAGACGGCGCGGAGTCCGCCGAAGTAGTGGGTCATTCCCTGAATGCTGAGCTGAGCGGGCATCAGTCTGCCTCCCCGATGGTGACGAGCCGGGATTCCTTGGTTCCCATAAGCCCTTCCGTGCGGAAGAGCATGATGAAGATGAGCAGGAGCGAGTAGATGACCATGCGCCACTCGCCGCCGATCGGCCAGCCCGTAACGTCGGCCAAGGCTCCTATGCCGAGGCGGAGGCCTTCGGACAGGAAGGTGAGGCCGAACGCCGCGATGATGGAGCCGGTAAGGGAACCGACGCCGCCGGCGTAGATCATGATCAGCACTTCGACTGATTTGACGAAGCCGAACTGGGTTGGGTGGGCGAGCTGGAGGAGGTGGGCGAAGAGGGCGCCGGCGATGCCCGCGAAGAAGGCGCCGATGCTGAAGGCCAGCACCTTGTAGTGGGTGGTGTCGATGCCGACAAGCTCGGAGGCCAGCTCGTTCTCCCTGATGGAGAGCATGGCGCGGCCATGGGAGGATTCGAGCAGGTTCCTGATGACGACGACGGTCAGGAAAGCGGCGATGAAGATCACCGTGAAGTTCGAGAATTTGGGAATGCCGAGGAGGCCGCGCGGGCCGCCGACGGCGTCGATGTTGTTGAAGACGGTCCTGATGATCTCGCCGAAGCCCAACGTGACGATGGCGAGATAGTCGCCCTTGAGGCGGAGCGAGGGAAAGCCGATCAGGAAGCCGATGAAGGCCGCGGCGACGCCGCCGGCGAGAACGCTGAGCACGAAGATGGGCATGCCGCCCGCGGAGTGGGGGGCGAGCTTGAAAACAAGGGTGGTGAGGCTGCCGGACATGTAGGCGCCGACCGCCGCGAAGCCCATGTGGCCAAGGGAGAACTGGCCGGTAATGCCGTTGATCAGGTTCAGGCTGGACGCGAGGATGACATAGATCAACGACTGGTTGATGATGTGGAGGATATAGCCGTTGATGACGCCGGTAATATTGAGGAGCTCGATCACCGTGTAGAGGATGACGGCGGTGATCAGCAGCTTGGGCAGTTTTGGCAGTTTGATGTTTGGCATGGCGAGCTCCTAGATCTTGTCGGCGGTCTTTTCGCCGAGGAGGCCGGTCGGCCTGACGAGAAGGACGACGATGAGGATGGCGAAGGCGATGCCCTCGCCGATCAGCGAGTTGTAGGCGGAGGCGAAGGTCTCGGCGAGGCCCATGATATAGGCGCCGAGCACCGCTCCGGGAATGCTGCCGATGCCGCCGAGGACGGCCGCGATGAAGGCCTTCAAGCCGGGCTGGATGCCCATGTAGGGGAAGATGCGCGGATAGGTCATGCCCGCGAGGAGGCCGGCGACGCCCGCGAAGGCTCCGCCGATCAGGAAGGTGAATCCGATGACTTTTTCAACATCGATGCCCATGAGTCGGGCGGCGTCCTTGTCCTGCGAAACGGCGCGCATGGCTTTGCCGAGCGCCGAGTAGCGGACGAGGATGGTGAGTCCCACCATGAGGATGGCGGCGACCGCGATGTCGATGATCACATAGTTGGAGATGACCGCTATGCCGAGATTTATCTGCACCTTGGGGATGATGTCCGGGAAAGAGCGATAGGACGGGCCGATCATGGGAAGGGCCGAGAAGAAATACTCCAGGAACATGGAGACGCCGATGGCGGTGATGAGCGCGGAGAGCTTCGGCTTGTAGCGCAGCGGCCTGTAGGCGAAGCGATTCGCGAGGAGGGCGATGCCTCCTCCCGCGAGCATGGAGGCTACGAGCACCGCGAACGCGAGCACGCCGGATTTGCCTCCGAAAAATGAGTTGAAAAGGAAAAACGCGCCGTACGCCGCATAAGCGCCGATCATGTAAAAGTCGCCGTGCGCGAAGTTGATGAGCCGCACGATGCCGTACACCATGGTGTAGCCGAGCGCGATGAGGGCGTAGATCGAGCCGACCTGGAGGCCGTTGACGATCTGTTGGGCATTGAAAATCGATCCCATTCTGGCAGTTCCTTCCCGCGGCTCGCTCTATCGGGCTTCGCCGCGCAACCTGGATTTTGTCCCGCTCAAGCATACATAAAAAGGGCGAGGCCGCGCTATCCGGGACGGGACAGGCGGCCGAGAAGAACGAGAAAGCCGGCCGCGAAGATTGGCTCCGCGGCCGGCGACATTCCCCTTAGGGGTTGACCGTGGTCTTATACGCCTGCTTGCCGTCCTTGATCGCGATGATGACCGCCGACTTGATGGGGTTGCGGTTGGCATCGAACGTGATCTTGCCGGACACGACGTCGATCGAGGTCTTGGCCAGGGCGGCGCGGATGTCGACGCCCTTGGTGGACTTGGCGCGCTTGATCGCGTCGAACATGATGTAGGCTCCGTCGTAGGCCAGCGCCGCGAGGGCGTCAGGCTCGGCGTTGTACTTTGCCTTGTACTTCTTGACGAAGTCCTGGACGATGGGGCGGGAGTCGGCGGGAGAGTAATGGTTCGTGAAGAACCCGTTCTCGACCGCGTCGCCGCCGATCTTTACCAGCTCGGGCGAATCCCAGCCGTCGCCGCCGACCATCGGGCCCTTGTAGCCGAGCTCGCGGGCCTGCTTGGCGATGAGGCCGACGTCGTTGTAGTAGTCGGGGATGTAGAGGACGTCGGGCTTGGCCGCGATGACCTTGGTCAGCTGGGCCTTGAAATCGGTCGCGCCGGACGGATGCCCCTCGTAGGCGACGATGGAAGCCTTTCCGGCGAGCTTTTCGAAGGTGGCCTTGAAATTTTCAGCCAGGCCCTTCGTGTAGTCGTTGCCGATGTCGAAGATGGCGGCCGCTTTCTTGGCTTTGAGGTCTTTATAGGCGAAGGTCGCGCCGACCGTGCCCTGGAAGGGGTCGATGAAGCAGGCGCGATAGATGTAATCGCCGACGAGGGTCACCTTCTCGTTCGTCGAGGTTGGGGTGATCATCGGGATGCCGTTCGCCTGGCAGATCGGCGCTCCCGCGAGCGTTACCTTGGACATGACCGTGCCGATGATGGCAACAACGCCGTCCTGCTGGATCAGCTTGGTGTAGACGGTCGCGCCCTCGGCCGGGTCGCCCTTGTCGTCCTCGAAAATCAGCTTGATCTTCCTGCCGTTGAAGAGGCCGCCCTTGGCGTTCCATTCTTCCACGGCCATGAGCATGCCGTTCTTGGTCGATACGCCGAAGGTGGCGGCTTCGCCGGTTACCGGACCGATTCCGCCGATCTTGATGTCCTGCGCTCCGGCGAGCGCAATGCCGACCAGGATAAGCACCACTACTGTCGTTAACTTTTTCATGCCACCTCCTTGCTTCCATAGAACCGCTAGGCGATCCCTGACAATTGAATGTACTTTCTTATAGAAACCTACTTGGAGAGTGAAGTCAACGAGTATGCAAATAAATTTGACAGGTTTTATGAATAATGATACAATCCTGCTTTAATTCTTGAGCCATTTATTTCACAATTTGAAATAATTCTATATCACAATGCTAATCAACCTGAAAAGTCATTGTATGACGATGAATTATCGCATTTCGCAAGCCAAACGAGAAAAATAGAGTGAATGCCATGAATGACAATCGCGCGAAGCTACAGCCCTCGGTCGTCGGTACGATCGCCGCTTTCGGCGCCTACATAATGTGGGGACTCCTGCCGCTCTATTGGAGGATGCTGGCGTCGGTGCCGTCAGCCCAGATACTCGGCAACCGCATCGTGTGGGCCGCGGCGTTCTGCGCGATCCTCCTCGCCGCGCGGAAACGCTTCGGCGAGATAGCCCGCTTGCTCAGGGATAAAAATACATTCGCCATCGTGCTGGCGGCGGCCTGCGTGATTACGGTCAACTGGGGCCTCTACATCTGGTCGATCAACTCGGGCCACGTGCTGGAGGCATCGCTCGGTTATTACATCAATCCGCTCTTGTCGGTGCTGCTGGGAGCTATGTTCTTTTCGGAGCATGTCGACCGCTGGACCGGGGGAGCCGTGGCAGTAGCCTCGGCGGGCATCGTCGGCGCGGCGATCGCCTACGGGTCGGTGCCCTGGATCAGCCTTGGCCTGGGGCTGTCATTCGCCGTGTACGGCGCCTTGAAGAAGAAGCTTCACCTCGACCCCCTTCTGGGGCTCGCCGTGGAGACCTTGGCGGTCACCCCCTTCGCGCTCGCCTACCTCGTTTCGCGGCAGGCCGCCGGCGACGGGAGCTTCTGGAACGGCGGCGCGCTGGTCACCGTCCTGCTCGCGGTGGCGGGCATAGTCACCGCCCTCCCGCTCTTCTGCTTCGCCGCGGCCGCCAACTCGATCAGCCTGCAGAAAATGGGGTTCATCCAGTACGTCTCGCCCACGCTGCAGCTCCTGCTCGGCCTTCTCGTGTTCCGCGAAACGCCGTCGCCGGCCCTCCTCGCGGCTTTCGGCGGCGTGATCGTGGCGGTGCTTATGTACCTTTCAACGAGGAAGAAGGCGGGCTGAGCCGAATCCCGCGGCGATGATTGCGCGGCGGCGGGGGCTCGGAGCGCCTGCGCCCGCCTACGCCCTTTCGTAGGCGAGCGCGCCGTTCTTGAAAACTTTTCCGACTAAATTCATTCCGACATGGTAGGCGAGGTGGGAAGCCTCGGGCGCCTCCAGGAGGAGGAAATCCGCGCGCTTGCCCGGCTCGATCGAGCCTATGCTCGCGGCGCGGCCGAGGGCCGCGGCGCCGTTCAGCGTGAGCGCGGTGAGGGTTTCGGCGAAGGAAAGCTTCATATACAGCGTCGCGAGGGCGAAGATCAGGGGAATGGACTGGCTGTAGCAGGAGCCCGGGTTGAGGTCGGAGGCGAGGGCCACCGCCAGGCCGCGGTCGATCATGCCGCGCGCGTCGGCATAGGGTTCCCGCAGGGTGAAGGCGGTGAGGGGAAGGCAGGTGGCGATGACGCCGGCCCGTCCCATGGCGGCGAGGTCCTCGGGCGAGGCTTTGAGGAGGTGGTCGGCGCTGACGGCGGAGAGAGAGGCGGCAAGGCCGGCGCCGCCGAGGCGTACGATCTCGTCGGCGTGGAGCTTGAGCCTGAGTCCGAGCGCACGCGCCGCGACGAGGTAGCGCCGCGAGTCCTCGAGGCCGAAAACCCCTTCCTCGCAGAAGATGTCGGCGAATTCGGCGAGGCCGCGCGCGGCCACCTCGGGCAGGACCTTTCCGATGACATAATCGATGTAGTCAGTGGGGCGGCCGAAAAATTCTCGCGGCACCGAATGGGGTCCGAGGAAGGTGCGCACGATCTCGACCGGCTGCTCGCCGGCGAGGGCGGCCATGACTTCGAGCTGGCGCAGTTCCGTTTCGAGGTCGAGGCCGTAGCCCGACTTGCCCTCCACCGTCGTGACGCCCAGGGAGAGCATGACCTTGAGGCGGGATATCCCCGAGGCGCTCAGTTCGGCGGAGGAGGCGGCGCGCGTGGCGGCCGTGGTTCGCCCGATGCCGCCGCCGCGCTTGTGGATTTCCATGTAGGGCATGCCGGCGGCTCGCCAGAAGAATTCGTCAGCGCGGTAGCCGCCGAAGATGAAATGCGTGTGGCTGTCGACAAAGCCCGGGACGCAGGCGCGGCCTTCCGCGTCGATCTCGGCGG
>MTLD01000491.1_pt3 | contig 25863 bp, 15 predicted proteins | sample 1982471 | NCBI WGS metagenome assembly MTLD01 (sample SAMN05712604, study PRJNA340218) | biofilm metagenome | isolation source: sample SPM anode biofilm adapted to -50 mV | place: USA | collected 2012-02-03 | reverse complement strand
TCAAGGGGGAGGTTGGGAGGGGGATGGGGGGATGCAATGTTGCAATAACGATATAATGTGACAAAGTGGAATTAGGCCTGATTCAAAAAAGGAGAACATCCCATGCTGACCCTCAAAGATCCAACGTTATTGAAACAGCGCTGCTATATCAACGGCTCGTGGCGTGATGCCGTGAGCGAAGAGACCATCGACGTGACCAATCCTGCCACGGGCGGGGTGATTGGCACTATCCCCAGAATGGGAACCACGGAAACGCGGCAAGCCATAGAGGCGGCCGAAGCGGCCTTTCCGGGCTGGCGCGCCAGAACTGCCAGGGAGCGGGCTATCATTTTGCGGCGATGGTTCGAACTGATCATGGCCAACCAGGAGGATCTGGCCGTGCTGATGACAACCGAACAGGGCAAACCGTTGGCGGAGTCACGCGGCGAGATCGCCTATGCCGCTTCCTTTATCGAGTGGTTCAGCGAGGAGGGGCGGCGCATCTGCGGCGATACCATCATGCCGCACCAGGCGGACAAGCGCATTGTGGTGCTGAAGGAGCCGGTGGGTGTCTGCGCTGCCATCACTCCATGGAACTTTCCGTCGGCCATGATCACCCGGAAGGCGGGTCCGGCACTGGCAGCCGGTTGTACCATGGTAGTGAAACCGGCCACCATGACCCCATTTTCGGCGCTGGCCCTGGCCGAACTGGGGGAGCGGGCCGGTATTCCTGCAGGCGTGTTCAATGTCATGACCGGTACGGCCGCCGATATCGGCACTGAAATGACGTCCCATCCCTTGGTGCGCAAACTGACGTTTACCGGTTCCACGGAAACGGGCAAGAAGCTGATGCAGCAGTGCGCTGGTACGGTAAAAAAACTTTCCCTGGAATTGGGGGGCAATGCGCCGTTCATTGTCTTTAATGACGCCGATCTGGATGCGGCAGTGGAGGGAGCCATTGTTTCCAAGTTCCGCAACAGCGGCCAGACCTGTGTCTGCGCCAACCGTTTCCTGGTGCAGGATGAGGTGTACGATGTGTTCCTCGAAAAACTGGCGGCAAGGGTAGGGAGGCTTAAAGTGGGCAACGGCTTGGACGAAGGAACGCAACAAGGACCGCTCATCGAAATGAACGCCGTACTCAAGGTGGAGGAGCATATCTCTGACGCAGTGGCTAAGGGAGCGCGAGTCGTGATCGGCGGCAAGCGACATAGCTTGGGCGGAACCTTCTTCGAGCCGACCGTGCTGGCAGATGTTGCCCCGGCTATGTTGGTCGCCCGCGAGGAAACTTTTGGCCCCATGGCGCCGTTGTTCCGTTTTTCCAGCGAAGAACAGGCCATTCGTTATGCCAATGACACGGAGTATGGTTTGGCGGCCTATTTCTATACCCGCGACCTGGCCCGTTCCTGGCGGGTGGCCGAGGCGTTGGAATACGGCATCGTGGGGCTCAATACCGGCTTGATCTCCACCGAGGTGGCCCCATTTGGCGGTGTCAAGGAATCAGGCCTGGGTCGGGAGGGTTCCAAGTACGGCATCGACGAGTTTCTGGAAATCAAGTATCTGTGCGTGGGAGGAATTTCCTGATTTCGATGGGAACAGCCATGAACGACAACGCCCTGCTTTCTTTTGAGAGCAGGGCGTTGTGCTGTTATGTCGTTATGATCTGCCCGGAGGGGGAGGGGCGTAGCCTCCGTTGTCCCAGAGGCGGTTGGGTGGGCGATGGTACGGCCTGTTGCAGGAGACTACTCCCAGTTTGCAGAGAGTGGAGCGCCATTCGTATTTGACATAGATTTTTTCGGCTGCCCGCCGCTCCGGCTCAAAGGCTACGTCATAGGTGGGGGAGTATTCTTCCCGGCCATAACCGGTTCCCGCGCTTTCCATACTCTGTTCCGCTTTGTAGGATTTTTTGCTTTTTCTGCTGCGGCTCTCACTTGGTGAAGCGGGCGCCGGAGCTGCCTGAACCCTGCCTGCGCTGTTGTTGTCTCTTCTCGTAATGCCCGGCGCAGCTTCCGGTTGCGCCATTTGGGGAGGTTCGTAACGCCGTTGTTCGGGATAGGCCGCCACGGCTATGACTCCCATGGCGCTCTCGTCGCCAAATGCCGCTGCATAGGAATCAGGCACGTCGGTGAAGTAGAAGCGGTTGACGTTGTCCCGGTTGGTCCGCCATCCCGAGAATTCACCTGAACCATATGGTTCCAGTATGTACATGCGCTCGTTGTTTTTCAGCCAGGATTTTCCGCCGCTGATGATGTTGCGGCCATCCACGGCGATAACCAGTCCCACGCGGCGGTTCAGGTTGTTCCTGACTTCGATGCGATAGTGATCTCCCTTGACCGCTTCGGCGTATACCTTGCTCATGCCTCGTTTGCTTTTGACCGGATAAGTCGGCAGTTCGCGTCCATCATCCGTAACGATTCGCACCTCCACCGCTCTTCCTGCGCTGCCTGCGCATGCGCTGCTGGCGCAAAATATGATTGCCAGAATGAATGCTGCTATGGTTTTCATGATTCGTTCCTCCTTGAAAGGTGTCTTTGGAACCTTGGACAGGAGGATGTGAGGAAAAGTTCCCCAAAAAAATATTATTTATATGACCGAATAACATTCTGGCATATCGAATTCGGTCCTGAATTGCGCGCCGCCACCCACATTCGCAGCGCTCAATTTTCCCCCCATGTTTTTTTCGACAATATTCTTGGACATGTAGAGACCTATTCCTGTTCCGTCTTTCTCTCCCCTGGTCGTAAAAAAGAGATCGAAAATTTTGTCGATGATTGATTCCGGAATACCGCCTGCATTATCAGTTATGGCGACAACCGCTTTGTCGTTCTCGGCAAAAGCCTCTATTTTCAACACAGGGTTATCCACGTTTCTTTCTTTGAAAATATCTCTGGCATTACTGAGGATATTGAGAAGCACCTGGGAATACTCTTTTGGATAGCCGATTGCGGAAATGGTGGGGTCAGCATCTATTTCAACCCCGATTCCCTGATACTGCAGGGCAGGCGCCATAAAAGAAAGGGCGCTGTCTATGGAGTCTTTCAAACGAAAGACAACCTGCTCTTTTTCCGGTTTGTAGAAATCCCGGAATACGTCTATGGTTTGCGCCATGTGTTCAACCAAAGCCAATATTTTCCCGGCCACATCCTCGACATTCTTATCGGTCAAGTCTCTGCAATTCCAGCTTTCCTTTAGGTACTGAATCATAAGAGAAATGGAATTGAGCGGCTGCTTCCATTGGTGGGCGATATGATCCAGCATTTCCCCAAGCGCAGCCTGCCGATTCTGTTGAATCAGGATAATGTCTTTTTCCCGGTTCTTTCTCACTTCTTCCCGGACTCTCTTTTCCAGGGTGCTGTTTAACTCTTCCAGCATTTTTTTCTGCTGCTTGAGTTGCTCTGCGGCAAGTCTTTGATCAGTGACATCAATAATTACGCCCTGGAAATGGGTTATCTCGCCCGCTTCATTTCGCTCACAAGCCGTTTGGTCGATTATCCAGCGAATATCCCCCCCTTTCGTGATGATACGATATTCCTGGAGTAATTGCTCGGCGCCTGAAGCCAAGTACTCCTCCATTTCGGCATTCACTCTTTCCATGTCCTGGGGATGTATGAGCGATGAGTACGTGATCGCGCCGGTAAGAAACTCTTCAGGGGTATAACCTAGGAGGATTACATTTTTTGATACCAGTTCGACCGGCCAATCGGAAGACGCCCTGCATCGGAAGAGTATTACCGGGCTGCTTTCCATAACCAGATTGGCCTGTCGCAGATCCTCCACGGTTTGCCTGCGCCTGTTGATTTCGCATTGAAGACGTTTGTTGGCGTTTTGCAGGGCCTGCGTCCGCTCCTCGACCCTTCTTTCCAGTTCCTCATCCAATTGCCGTAATTTTTCTTCAGGCGTCATGCCTGGAGTTGTCTCAAATTTTTCTTTGTTGTTTTGCAAGATTTCCTCCAGTTGGCTTTAATAGCCATCTATTCCATCAATCAGCGCCTTTTTATAAGTAGCATCGGCGGCGCTTCACACCGAGTCTTCCGCTAAGATGAGTTTCATTTTTGGTCAAGTGCGAGTAGTTGTGGAATGTGAATCGTGAAGAGATACTATTAGAATGTTTTCAATAAATCAATACTTAATAAGTACTAATATTTCAAAAATTTCCTGTGTACCAAAGCTGGTTTAGGTAAACCAGATACTGGACGAATGACTTAGAGGGCAGGTTATGTGAACGCTTGTACCTACTTTTCCTTTCGGTTTTTGTGTTGTCAGAATTCGTCAGATTTGCCTGAATCCCTGTTGGTATTCGTGGTCTTTTCATCCCCTGTTTTTTTCATTAGTATCGAAATATTGACACACATCATCTGATTGTGTATAGAGCGCCAAGAAGACGGCCTTTAATTAATTTTGTGTCGTTTTTTAATTAAAGCCAGAACAAAACTATAAAAGTAGTCGCCGAAAGGGTAAAGCACGGGTAACCGTGTGGCACAAAGCTACCACCCAGTGCAGGCTGGGTAGAGGGGTTGTCGAAGTGACGGGTGAATCCCCACCCTTAATGGAAGCCTGCCTCTCATCGGTAGGCTTTTTTGTTTCCCAAAGTCCCTGGAACTACATGAATGAATAAGGTGTTGTGATGCAAACAGGTGAAATCACTCTTCGTTCCATAACCGATAACGATCTGGAGTTTCTTTTCCAGGTCTATGCCTCAACCCGCGCCGAAGAAAAGGAACTTGTCGGTTGGAACGATGAGCAGTGGGAACAGTCTCTTCGGATGCAGTTCCATCTTCAGCATACCCAGTACATGCGTAATTATGAAAATCCCTCCTTCGACATCATCCTGGAGAGCGGCGTTTCGGCCGGGAGACTTTATGTCAACCGCGGCCTGCCTATCAGTCTGCATGTGGAGAAAAATAACCCGATTCTCAACTATTGCCGCCGTCTCGGTTAGCCGTATATCGCTACAACCTTCGAGGTGCCCCAGTCTGGCATGGTCCTGATACTGGAACGAAGGAAACAAGTTTGGAGGAACCGTTAATGACATTGATGCGCAAAGGTTGCCACTTATTCCTTGCCCTCGCGGCAGTCTGTATCTGTATTTGGATCCGGTCCGCCGGTGCTTCCACCGGAACGGACGAGATCGTTTTCATCGATGCTGCCGTGCAGGATACGCAGGTTTTGACGGCCCGTCTGCGTCCGGGAACCGAAATAGTCCGTTTGCAACGGCACCGTGACGGAGTATTGCAGATAGCAGCTCATCTGGAAGGAAGGGGTGGTATCAGCGCCATTCACATTATCTCCCACGGCCAGCCCGGCAAGATCTTCCTGGGAACAGCAGAGCTTTCCGCGGATACCCTGGCAAAATATGGACAGTCGCTGCAAGCCGTTGCGGACTCTCTGGGGAAGAATAGTGAAATCCTGCTCTATGGCTGCGACGTGGCAAAGGACAAGGTCGGAGAGGGGTTTGTCAGGATGCTGGCTGAAGCAACTGGAGCAAATGTGGCGGCATCCGTCGACAAGACAGGCCCGGAAAGGCTTGGCGGCAACGGAACGCTGGAGTTTTTCACCGGTCCTGTTGCTGGCAGAGTACTTGCCGGCTTCGACCGTTACCCCCATGTTCTGGCAGCGATTACCTATACATTTGACTCGGATGTCCAGGGGTGGACCGGTGCCACGTGGTTCGCTGGTTATGGCGGACCGCAGATACTTGCGGGGTCGGGCTCAAGCGAACTCAGCTTTTACCCCCCTTCGGCTCGCTATCTCCAGACCATGCAGGTACACAGTTACATGGGCACTGGGCAGAATTTCCATATGTATGTCATGTACCAGGGAGAGGTGAAGTATTCCGCAACCATAACCACCAGCACGTCCTGGGAATCCCACACGATAAACCAGAATTTCGACCGGATTCGCTTTGTCAACGATATTGGGGGGGGGAACGGCTGGTTTTATCCCGGTATCGACAATGTGGCAACACTTGACGAGGTGGGAAACTCCGCGCCTACTGTCACCGGCACGTCATCGACGTCGATCACCACCGCTCAGACCGCTACGCCGTTTTCCACCCTTACCGTCGCCGACGCCGATTTGGACAGTGTTTCACTGACTATCACCTATACGGGAGCCAACGGCACGCTCTCCGGCACCGGGCTGAGTGGCAGCGCCGGCAGCTACACCATGAGTTCCGCGTCCGCAAACACCATCCAGAGCCAACTCAGGGCACTGGTTTTCACGCCGACCGAAGGCCAGGTGCCGTTGGGGAATAGCGTCGCCACCACCTTTACAATTACTCCCAACGACGGCCATGTTTCCGGCACAGCGAATGCCGGATGCCAGGTGTCGGCGACTGCCACCTATCCTCGCATAATTATCGGCAACCCCGATGACAACCTGTACGCCTATATTACCAACGTCACCATCGGCACGATCAACAACACGTCAACCTATACCAGCACCAACAATCAGGCGGCGTATTCCGACTATTCGGCAACACAGAACACGAACGTGTGGCGCGGTTCGACACAAACATTATCCGTTACCCTGGGCAGCGACAACGTCTCAGGCCAGGCCATTGCCGCATTTTTCGACTGGAATAACGACGGCGATTTCAGCGATGCCGGTGAAACCGTCCCCATTGTCACCCTGGCTTCTGGAGGGACAACCAACGCCGGACCGTATTCGGCATCATTTACCGTGCCGACTAATGCAACGTTGGGAGCGATCCGGATGCGGGTAGTAACCGACTATAACCGCGATCCTCTCACGAATGGCAACATCGACTACGGCGAGGCCGAGGATTATACCATTACGGTTAATCCGGCTCCGACGCCCGACACCGGTTCCGCGACGGGCATTACGGCAACCGGCGCCACCCTGAACGGCACGGTGAACGATAACGGCGTTGCAGTTACATCCCTCTATTTCGATTACGGGACCAGTGCTCCCGCATACGGCAGCACCAGGGCCGGAACGCCGGCAACCCTTTCTGCCGGCGCCGGCAGCACCGCCGTAACCGGTGCGATTACTGGCCTGACCTGCGAAACCACCTATCACTTCCGCATCAATGCCGTTCACAGCAACGGCACCATTTACGGCAGCGACAAGACCTTCACCACCGGAGCCTGCAACGTACCCCCAACCCTGGCCGCCAATACAGGCTTGACTTTGGACCAGACCGCTTCAGCAACCACGATTACCACTGCCAAGCTTCAAGTGACCGATGTCGAGCAGGCTGCTGCGGCGCTGACCTATACTGTCGGGACCGCGCCGACAAAGGGAACCTTGAAAAAAAGCGGAACGGCGTTGGTCGCCACTAATACTTTCACCCAGGATGATATCGATAACAATCGCATTACCTACACTCCAAATGGAACGCTGAACGGAGCGGACACCTTCACATTTACTGTTAGTGACGGCGCCGGGGGGAGCATCGGTAGCACGTCCTTTGCCATTGCCATCACCGATAACGTAGCCCCGACCGTTACCTCGGTTACCGTGCCGTCCAACTCCACGTATGTCGCAGGGCAGAACCTGGACTTCGTAGTCAACTTCAGTGAAACCGTTACCATCAGCGGGACTGACTCCACTTTGGGGCTTACCATTGGCAGTACTGCCAGGACAGCCGCTTATTTGTCAAAAACAGCCACCAGCATTACCTACCGCTACACCGTGCAGAGTGGAGACAACGATAGTGATGGCATTGCGGTCGGCAGTTTGACCCTGAACGGCACGATGATCAACGATGGGGCAAACAACACTGCCATATCGGCTCTCAATTCTGTCGGCAGCACCACTCTGATATTTGTGGACTCCGTTGCACCGACCGTGTCATCCGTTTCCGTTCCGTCCGACGCAACTTATAAAACCGGCGCCAACTTGGATTTCACTGTCGACTTTTCGGAAAACGTTACCGTCAACCTCGCCGGAGGCACACCGTATATTCCGATCACCCTCAATACCGGCGGTACGGTACATGCCGCATATATTTCCGGTAGTGGCAGCAGCGCCTTGGTGTTTCGCTACACCATCGTCAGCGGCAACAGCGATCCGGATGGTATAACAGTTGGCTCGTCCATCACTGCCAACGGCGGTACGATACGAGACGCAGCAGCAACTGACGCCACTCTCGCTCTCAATTCCGTTGCCAGCACAACCTTGGTTCTGGTGGATGCTATCGCGCCAGCCGTCATGTCGGTTGCCGTTCCAATAAACGCAACCTATATAGCCGGACAGAACCTGGATTTTACGGTCAACTTCAGCAAAACCGTCACCGTCACCGGAATCGACTCCACCCTGGGACTTACCTTGGGCAGTACCGCCAGGACAGCCGCTTATCTATCAAAAACAGCCACCAGCATTACCTATCGTTACACCGTGCAAAATGGTGATGCCGACTCCGACGGCGTGACGGTTGGTGCTCTTACTCTCAATACCACCACCATCAAAGATGCAGTCGGTAATGACGCCACACTCACCCTCAACTCGATAGGAATTACCACCGGAGTTCTGGTGGACGCCATCGCCCCAAGCGTCACCTCGGTTACCGCTCCGGCTAATGCTACCTACACGACCGGGCAGAACCTGGATTTCACCGTTAACTGGAGTGAAAACGTCACCGTTACTGGAACCGATTCCACATTGGGGTTGACTATAGGCAGTACTGCCAGAACAGCCTCCTGTTTTTCAAAAACAGCCACCAGCACCACCTATCGCTACACCGTGCAAAACGGGGACATTGACAGCGACGGCGTCACCGTCGGTATTTTGTCTCTCAATACAACCACGATCAAGGATTCGGTCGGCAATGACGCTACACTGACACTTAATTCCATAGGAGTCACGACCGGAGTGCTGGTGGACAGTATGATCCCCACGGCCGCTTCCGCCACCTCCGTCACTGCCAGTGGTTTTACGGCCAACTGGGGCAGTGTCTCCGGCACAACCGGGTATTACCTGGACGTGGCCACGGATAACGGCTTTTCCAACTTTGTCAGCGGCTATAGCAACAAGGACGTGGGGAACGTCGTTTCTGCCGCTGTTACCGGCCTTGCCGCAAATACGATCTACTACTACCGGGTCCGGACTCACGGCGCGAGCGGAACCAGTGGAAGCTCCAGCGTAATAACAACACTGACTGCCACGTCTGCTCCCGCTGCCACTGCCGCTACCGCCATCACTTTCTCCGGCTTTACGGCCAACTGGAACAGCGCCACCGGCGCAACCGGTTACTACCTGGACGTGGCAACGAACGATAGTTTCACCAACTTTGTGACTGGTTACGAGAACAAGGACGTGGGCAACGTCACCAGCAAAACAGTCACCGGCCTGACTACTGCCACAACCTACTACTACCGTGTCCGCGCCTACAACTCCGGCGGAACCGGCGATAATTCCACCGCCATCAGCCTTACTACCAACCAAAACCGCATCGTTACCACTGTGAGCGACAGCGGTCCCGGTTCCCTGCGCCAAGCCATCTCCGACTCAAACTCCGGCGATGCTATCACCTTCGACAACAGCCTGAACGGCCAGACCATCACCCTGACCAGCGGCCAATTGTCCATCGACAAGAGCATATCCATCACCGGGCTGACAACCTCACCGGGGATTTCCATCAGCGGTAACAACACCTACCGTGTCTTTAATCTCACTGACGGAATGGCTGCCTTGAACTACCTCACCATCGCAAATGGCAACTCGGGTAGTTCAGATGGCGGTGGCATCTATGTTGGCGGCGGCACGCTGACGGTAACGAATAGCACATTTTCGAGCAACGTGAGCAACTGGCCTGGCGGCGGCGGTATCGAACTCAGGAGCGGTACCGCTAATATCATCAACAGCACCTTCATCGGTAACTCGGCTGTCTCTGGTGGCTATGGAGGCGCCATCGACTCCTTTAGTGGCACGACCCTGAACATAACCAACAGCACATTCTTCGGCAATTCCGCCGCCAGCGCTGGTGGCGCTATCTCTGTGGGCGGCACGGGGACGATCGTCAACAGCACCATTTCCGGCAACACAGCCGGCTGGAGTAACGGCGGCGGTGGCATCAACAACGAGGCCGGTACGATCACGGTTAAGAACAGCATCATCGCCAACAACCCGACCGGCGGCAACTGCTTTAACCATTACAACGGTTACACGTTTGATGGCATGAATAGCCTGGTGGATGATACCAGTTGTAGTTCCGGCTTTATCAACTCGTCCTCCATCCTGCTCGGGACGCTGGGCAATTATGGCGGAAACACCCAAACCTTCCCGCTTCTGCCCGGTTCCTCGGCCATCAACGCGGGCGATGATTCCCTGTGTGCGGCGGCCCCTGTCAGCGGCAAAGACCAGCGTGGCATCGTCCGTCCGCAAGGCGGCGCGGCATGCGACATCGGCGCGTTCGAGTCGCAAGGATTCACGTTCAGCAGTCCGACCGGCACCCCGCAGAGCGCGAGCCCCAACACGACATTTGCGCAACCGCTCGGTTTGACGGTCACGGCAAATAATGCCGGTGAGCCGGTCAATAACGGCGTGGTGACATTCAGCGGTCCATCCGCCGGTGCAAGCACGAATCCGGTAACGAACACGGCAACGATTACGAACGGCGCGGTTTCGCTGAGTGTTACGGCAAACGGGACGCCTGGCTCGTTCAACGTCACTGCCAGTGCGGGTGGTGTCGCGACGTCCGCGCAATTCGCGTTGACGAACCTGGGGGTTCCTGACCTGACCATCAGCACCAGTGATGGCGGCGTCTCGATCACACCTGGCGGCACAATAGTCTACACGTTGAGTTACAGCAATGCCGGTAATCAAGGCGTGGCAGGCGTGGTCGTCAGTGAGACCGTGCCGGCGAACACGACATTCAACGCCGCCGCAAGCACGACAGGGTGGAGTTGCGCGAATGGGTCAAATGGCGGCACGATATGTAATTATACAGTCGGCAGTCTCGCGGCGGGCGCCAGTGGTTCGCTTACTTTCGCCGTAACAGTCGCTCTTCCGATCCCTGGCGGCGTAACACAAATCTCGAACACGGTCTCCATCGCCGACAACGGAATGAACGGGGCCGACCCGAACCCGAGCAACAACTCGGGCAGCGATACAACGACGGTGAACAAGCTGAATACAACAACCACGCTCAATTCATCGGCTAACCCCGCCACCTACGGCAATTCGGTTACTTTCACCGCGACGGTGACCAGCAGTGCCGGAACACCATCTGGGACCATAACCTTCCTGGGTGGTTCATCAACACTTGGCACAGGGACACTGAACGCAAGCGGACAGGCCACATTCACCACTTCGGCGCTTGCCGTCGGAACTCATTCGATCACGGCCGTATACGGTGGAGACACGAGTTTTAATGCATCCACGTCATCAGCGGTTTCCCAGACCGTAAACCAGGCATCTTCCACAACCAATCTCAGCTCTTCTTCCAACCCATCGAGCTTAAGCCAGTCGGTTACCTTCACCGCGACAGTGCCGAGCGGGGCTACGGGGACGGTGAACTTCAAGGACGGGGCAACCTCCATAACCGGCTGCTCAGCGGTTTCCATCAGCGGTGCGACCGCCACTTGCGCCACTTCGGCGCTTGGGACCGGTTCACATACGATCACGGCCTCGTACAGCGGAGATACAAACTACGCCGGCTCCACCTCAACAGCATTGACCCAGACGGTCAGCCTTGCCCCGGCCTTTACCAGCGGCAACAGTACAACCTTCACCATCGGAACCGCCGGGACATTCACCGTAACCACCGGCGGCTCCCCGGTGCCGACGCTCTCTATTACGGGCACGCTCCCCTCGGGCATCACTTTCGACGCGCCGACCGGCGTCCTCAGCGGCACCCCGGCTGTGGGGACCAACGGTACCTATAGTATAACCTTCACCGCTTCGAACGGCGTTTCTTCCACTACAAACCAGAATTTTACCTTGACAGTCGCTTTCAATGCCAACCCGCCGGTGCTTACCATTTCCACTCTCCCTGACGGGGCGGTCACCACAAGCTCAGTCCTCAACGTTAGCGGTACGGTTACGGGAGCCAACGGCATTCAGTCGCTTGTCGTCAACGGCGCGACGGTAACGCTCCTGTCCGACGGCAGCTTCAGTTATCCGGTGCAACTGATAGCCGGAACCAACACCATTACGACCATCGCAACCGACACCGCAGGCACCACCGTCAGCGACACTCGCACCATCACCTTGGACTCCACCGCTCCCGTGCTTACCGTCACCTCACCGTCTGACAACAAGATCGTGAGCCAGCCAAACGTAACCGTTACCGGCACCATAGGAGACCAATCCGCCAGCGTCACCTGGTCGGTCAACGGCTCAGCCCCGCAAGCCGCCAGCCAGAACGGTTTGACCTATTCCTTCACCGCCAACCTCAACGGCGGTATCAACACCATCCAGATTACGGCCACCAGCACCACTGGTACCAAGTCCCACATCAAACGGACCATCAGTTATCAGCCGGTCTTCTCCCTGGTCGTCACCGATCCGGCAACCGACATTCGCACACCCCTGGGGAACTATACCCTCACCGGCAGCGTTGCCGACAACAGCACAGCAGTCACCATAACCATCAGCATGGACGGCCAGACCTACAGCCCCACCGTAACGAACGGCATCTTCCAGCAACAGCTGCCCTTCAGCAGCGAAAAGATCTATCACATCGGGGTCACCGCTACCGACCAGAACAGCACCAGCCTGACCGTACAACGCAACGTCATTCATACCGCCGCAAGTTCGTCGTACACCGTCGCCGATGCCCTGCTGGCGCTGCAGGCGGCCGTGGGAACCGCAACGCCGACCGCCAGCCAGATCCTGAAGCTTGACGTAGCCCCGATGGTCAACGGCGTATCCGTAGGCGACGGCAAGATCGGCGGCGACGACGCCCTCATGATCCTGCGCATGGCCGTTGGGTTGATTCAGTAACAGTAGAATTGTAATCAGCGATTCCGTTTAGGTTTTTGCTGCACGTCAAAATTCCCCTCATCCGCCCCTCCGGGGCACCTTCTCCCCAAGGGAGAAGGGATAAAAACCAGCACCTCTCCCAGCGGGAGAGGGTGGCCGAAGGCCGGGTGAGGGGTTAAAGCAGAACCGTAACAAATACAAAGGAGAAGGACATGAGGATTTTTCTGAAGTTGATAGGTGTAATTGCACTGCTGATGGCTCTTAACGGCTGTGGAGGCGGAGGAGGAAGCAGCAGCGACAGCAGCGGTCCGGTTTCCGACAGTTACGTCTTTCCGGCAGGCAATGCGACCCTGACCTTTAGCGCCACGGGCACGGGCCTTCCAATAGGCACTATTTTGTTCTCGTTTGCCCTTCCTGTGGGAATGGACGTAACCACAACAAACGGACTCGGAGTAACCGGTACAATCGTCAGCACCACCTTTGGCAGCACCTTGAACAGTGGTGATATTGTTACCGGCAGCTACGACTCGACGACCCGCACAGTCACGCTTGGTATATTAACTAACAGCACCACGTTCAGTTCCGGCGAATTCATGCGTATGGCCTGCACCGTGGCAAGCAACACGAACATCAGTCTCGGCAGCCTGAAGACAAATTCTCCGGTAACCATCGTCAGTGCTTTTGGAGCGTCCGGCAGTACTTCCGTGAATCTGACCAGTAGCGTTAGCGTTACCATCGGCGCGGTGAAGTGAAAATTATCTGGTATAGTTGGATAAATTAAAAATATTTTAGGCAGAGACTCTTGCAAAAGTCCTTGAAATCGGCTCCCCCTCCCTTGACGGGCATGAGCGCTAACTTTGAGCGTTATGTTCCTCCCCCTTCAAGGGGGAGGTTAGGAGGGGGATGGGGTTGGTAATGTGTTGAAATATCATGCTTTACCCCATCCCCACCCCGACCCTCCCCTTGAAGGGGAGGGAGAAAATCAGGGTGAATATCTCTTAAGTTAACGCTTATGCCCGCAGGGGGAATATTTTTGACTTTTTGCAAGAGCCTTGATCGCACGAGGTTTTTATGATGCGCCATGCCGGACATCTGCTGACAACCGTGTTTTTTTTGCTACTGAACGCATCGCTTGCCTTGGGAGCGTCGGTGTCGATCTCACCTTCGGGCGACGGCGTCTTCGTCGTTTCCGGCAGCAACATGGATGGCGTGGCGGCTATGGATTTGATCATTGACTATGATAGCTCATCCCTGAGTTCGCCAACCATCAGTCAAGGCAGCCTTGTTTCGGGGCGGGGAATGCTCGCAGCCAACCCCAACTACGGATCGAGCTCTATCAAGATCGGCATCATCAGCACTTCGGCGTTTTCAGGCAGCGGGAAGATTGCTACGATCGCCTTTGCGACCCATAAAGGCACCGGAAGTGTTACCCTTGCCGCAAGCATGTTCAACCTCAAGGGAACATCGGTTGCTGGTGGCGGCACATCGTCGGCAGCCGATTATCAGTCCTCCACAACCAGCGCTTCGAGTTCCACGGCAACCACAAGCTCGTCCAGTCAGTCAACCACGACAACGTCTTCATCATCAGCATCCTCGACATCTTCTTCATCGTCAATGGCAACCTATCTAGGTACTGTCAATATGTCGTCGGATGGTCACGCCACTAATGATGTTCGTCCTGCCGATGCAGCTACTACTCAGTCTGCACAGTCCGGTGAGTCGGAAACCATGAAACGGGATGAGATGCCTGCTGAAGAAAAACCGGTTGCGGCTGTAAAACACCACAAGCCGGAAACCGCCGCCAGGATTTCCCACAAGGGAACCCTGGAATGCTTCCGCGAATACAAGGGCAAAAAAACTCCTGCCGCTCTTGCCGCGCTTTTTAAGAAAGATAGTGCGCAGACTATCCGCCAGGAACCGGCCATTGCCTTGAGTGACGGCAAAACACCGGTGAAAATTATGGCGAAGTTGGAAAACGATGACAAAATGCCGAGTTTTGCGTTAAGTGGCGCAAAACTGAAAGCGTTCAACAGAGACAATGCTACCCATGCGTGGATTATTGAAGTCCTGCCGCAGGCAAAGGTTATGCAATCCAGGCTGACGATCCTGAACGGCGGCGACAGAATAGAATACCCGCTTACTCTGGCGCCGCCCGTCAAGGGTGTTTCGTCATCCGAGGCTGATTTTGCCGTTTTTCTGAAAGATAGCGGAGCGGCAACTCCTAAACGCGACCTCAATGGCGATGGCAAACACGACTACCAGGACGACTTTATCTATACCGCAAACTATCTGCTCAAAAAGGATGCTGCAAGCAAGGCCAAGAAGAAATAGTAGCCTGAAACTGTGACGCTTCCCTAGCTCCGCTACCTGAGAGGCATTTGTCTTGGAGCGGTGCAAGGGAGCCTACCTGAACTGACGATTGCAGCGTCACTGGCGTGTTGTGTCCCCTCTTTCTGATATTCCGGTATTCAAACGCCTTGGAATCAGGCGAATGTTACCTTCCGCGTGGCCCGTTATGGCAATCGTAACAGCCGACCATATCCCCTTTGACGTACACTTTTTTATTTCGTCCGGTTGTCAGGAAGTTTCTGTCCGTGAATGCCTTCGAGAGCATGTCTCCCCGATAGTCTTTGCCATGACAAGCTGTGCAGGCTCTGGGATTTGCTCTTGCCGCCTTGGTGTGAGTGTAGACATAGATTTGCCCGAGAGTATGGAGTCCGTGCGGACCGCCGTTGTCGCTTATCGGTAAATCACGCAGATGGCAGGCCGAACATTCGGCCACTGTTCCAGGGTATCCCTGGAGGAGTATGCTCTGCACGTTGTCGTTCGACTCGGAGGTCGCGTATTCGGCATGGGTCGAGCCATGGCACGATTCGCACTGTAAGTTGCCGTGCGTTGCGGCCAGTTTGTACAGTTTTCCGCCTGTCGAGAAGATGCCTTTGCCCTGTTTGAAATTGCCGGATGAATCGAGTGCGCTGGTATCACGGACATAACTTCCGTCCGCTGATTTGTAATGACAGTTCTGACATTTGGGCAGATCAATCCACCCCTGTCTGCTGTCTTCGCCTACTTTATACATCGAGCCGTGACAACTCTGGCATTCCAGCTTCAGGGAGCCATCCGGGTTTTTTGCAATTCCCATCACCCCTCTCAGGCACTGGGTTGTGGAACCGGGATGGCAGTAGTAACAGCCGCTCCTGTCCATGGTATCACCCAGCGGCATGCCGGTGTTGTCGTCCATTGCGTTTACCGCATGCCATGAATGGATCGATGTGGTCAGTTGCTTAATTCCCCATATTCCGGTTTTGCCGAGCGCATTGGAGGCGTGGCAGTTGGCGCAGAGAATCGGAAGTCCCGAATCGGAGGTAGCCAGAAGTCCATCCGTTGAATACCCCAACTGGGCAAGGGCTGTCACGTAAACCGGTTTGGAGGCGTTCTTGAAATCATGTAGAAGCAGGATGTTTCTCTTCCAATCCTTGTTCGGGTCCGGGTCATTTACCGAGCCGGAAAACTGTTGCGCATCACTGCCGGATGAGTGGCAGTTGCTGCAAGCCAGTTCATTGCTCACGGGCAGGACCGTTTTGGTGACGGCCAGGATATTCCCCTGTTTGTCCTTGGCAACAACCTTCACCATTGGATAGTAGTTGGCATTCATTTGGTCGTCATAGGGTGCCGTGGGAATTCCGTCGGCTTTCCAGAGCCCGAGCGCCGCGTCGAACAACATGGGTGCCGGGATCAGGCTTTGTGCCGGATTGCCCACCAGTCCCATGTCCACTGGCGGGGACACGCCGAAGAGGGGAAATACCCAGTCCCAGAAATCCGTTTTGACCACGCTCGTGGTGTTGATCGAACCGTGCATATCCACCGTCGCCTCATAAGTGACGGCAATTCCCGATGTGACCGGTCTGCCAGTCAGGCGGTCGATCACCTGGGCATGCAGATTGTTGTAGGGCGGCAGGACGGCAAATACCGAGTAATTATTGTCCATGCAGTGCATGCCGAGGTCGTTCCAGGCGATCAGGGCATAACGGCCGGGTGGAGGATTTGCACTATTGGTGAGCAGGATGTCTGCCTGGGCCCGGAATGGACCACTCCCGGCCAGGCACAGAAACAGTGAAATGGAAGCAAGTGTGGTGATTATTTTTTTCATTTCATGGCTTCCTTTCTTGTTTTTTCATGTTTGATGTCGTGTTTCGAAACTTGATAAATTGACTCGCTGTAATGGGCGGTATTAACATTTAACTCCATCGGAAATTTTGATAAATAGCTGACTATTTCGGTTTGCAAACGCCAGAATGCTGAAAAGGCCCTTAAAATGGGCCTTTTCAGTTAACGAAATCTGGATTGTCTCTGCTTTCATTGCCGTGCGTCTCCAGTAACTTGCTCAATTATGAAGAGATTCGGCTGGAGTCGTCCGAGCGGTCATCTGCTCACTTGAGTTACTTGCTGCGGTACCGGCATCATTAGTGCTCAGGGTTTTCCCGGCATCTCGCCGGACACCTCTCCGGAAAATGGTGAATACTGGCCATCTCCTGCCGCCCTGACCTTGTAAAAGTAAATAGCCTCCGGTTTTGCCGTCCTGTCAACGAAGTTGAACACTCCCTTGCCTACTGTACCAACCGTTTCGTACGGGCCGCTGAAATAGGTCGCACGGACAATCTCGTATCCAGCGACTACCCCCTGGTCTTGCGGCGAAGGACTCCAGGAGAGGAGGAACCCTACGGGAACGATGCGCAATGTGAGCCCGATCGGTGCCTGGAGCCGAACAGCGGACACCTCTCCCGCGCTTGCACTCGTCACGGCTCCCATGGTGCGGGCCTTCTCCTCGTGCGCACAGGCGCAGCAAAAGCAGAAGATGATGAACATTGACAATAACGGCTTATATGCTGATGTCATTGTTGCCTCCTCTGGAGACAATGATTTTCCTGCTGCAAGAAGAGCTGAGAAGGATATTGGGCGGCGCTTTCGAGCGCCGCCCGTTGCTTGCTCCTGTGCTTTCCACCGCAAACCTGCCGCGGTGGAAGAACATTAGTAATCGATTCCCTGGATGTAGCTCCTGTTGGCGGCTGGGTTCAGCAGGAACTGATAGGGCCTCATCATCTCGTTATCTTCGTGGTCGGTGATGTGGCAGTGCCATACATAGTAGCCGTTCAGGGCGCTAGGATCATACGGGAAGAACGAATTGGAGTCGTCATAGGCATAAGGCGCGAAGCGAACGGCTATGCGCGTTACCTCCCCGGGGTTCATGATGGCAGTATCTTTCCAGCCCACTTCATAGCTCAACTGTGGCGCGGCGGTACCCTTCAGATAAGGGAAAACATCCGGATTGCCGCCGTATTTGCCGCCCTGCAACGCTTGATTATAACCGGGATCACCGGGTGCATAGGGTAGTGGAGATCCGAAATCCGGAATGAAAACACCAGCAGGGTATGTCACCGGTAGCCCGGTCAGCGGAGAATTAACGGTGCCTCCAGGGAACGACGCGTCGTAAGCCTTTCTATATCCGGTGCCGTTGAAAGGCTGGCGGTTCAGGATCTGGAACTGTACGCCATGCAGATGGATGGGGTGTCTGTCCATGGTTGTGTTGACGATTTCCCACACCTCGGTTTGCCCCTCCATGGGGAACTCGGTGAGATAGTTGTTCTGGACCAGCACTCCACCGTTTACGGTGGTATGGACCATCCCGTTCATGCGGACGCCGTCCCAACTGGTATTGTTGAGCATAACTTCAAGCGGTCCGCCTGGACCGGCGATCTCGACCAGGATCAGTTGGCGGGTCTTGTTTGCGGTCACGCCGGTAGCCAATGCGCCAGTGGCCGTGTTGACCAGACGCTTGATCGTCTGCCCGGTACCGCGAATGGCTGTGCCACTCGCCGGGTTGTAGCTGGTGTCAATGGGTGCAGTCGCGGAGACGCGGAACTGCATGACCCGGCCGTCCAGGTTGACATTGGGCGCACCGATAACCGTGGCGCCGACGTTACGCAGGATGAGGTTCCGGGGGAACGTGGCCTTCATGGGGAGACGCGCCTTCCATCCCGGATCGTTGAAGTCGACGATTATTTCGTAGCGCTCACCCGGCATAATTGTCAGGGTCGTCATTGCGCCGGCCTTTTTCTGGGTGCCCGAGGCGTTCGGGTCGATCAGGATCGGCTTGTCAAGGTAGCCGCCATCGGTGGCTATGACCCATAGGGGCGGTCCCTGGATTCCGCTTGCCTGATCCTGGATGAATAGTTCAAAGGGGCGGGAGTTGGAGCCATTGATGATGTAGAAGCGGTAACGCTGCTGATCAACGTTCATATAGGGCCATACCTTGCCGTTGGCCACGATGGTGTCCCCTACGAACTCCGGAATCCAGTACGGATGTGCCGTCGGGTTGATGCCGACAATGGGGAAGAAGAGCTGGCCGTTGGTGTCGAACATGCGGTCCTGGAGTACGAGGGGAACCAAAAACCTGCCGCCCAGTCCCACAGGGTCCAGGCCGGTGGGAAGCGTCATGCCGGGGTCGATAACAGCATAGGCTCCTGCCAAACCTGCGAAGGTGGCATTGAGGCGGGTGCCGCCGAGCAGATGGTCATGGAACCAGAGAGGCGATGCCTCCTGGCTGTTGGGATAGCGGTAAACCGCCTCATTGGGGAGGGCGGCGATGCCTTGCATCGTGTAGTAAGCCCGTCCCTGCGCATTCACAACGGGCGGTGTGGTGAAATTACCCTGGTCGCTCAGGAACCACGCCTCAGGACCGCCGTCCGTTATGGCCGCGTCCTCGCCGCCATGCAGATGCGGCACAGCGGGTATGGGACCTGGGTAGTGGATCGCGTCGCCGAGCGTCGGCATATCAAAACCGTATATCTGGTGAAATGCCGAGTGCAGGCTCTTGTCGGTCCACTGTCTCCAGGCGATTCCATTATCGGTGAGGTTGTTTACGTACCTGATCTGGGTGGGTTGGTGCCGGGTGTTCACGATGACGGGACCAATGTAGGTATCGACCGCGGTTGTCGGGGCAATCGTGGGGCCCTGCCGATAGCCGAATACCCATGTCCCGGTATAGGTTCCCGTTGCCGGCACGAATGTGCTCGGCATCATGTTGGCCTTAAACTCCAGCATGTTCAGGGTGATCTCTCCGGGGCCGGCGATGATGGTTTCCATCGATCCGCCAGCTGCGCTCAAGAGCGGCAGCGGATCGACGAATTGCGGGATATTCTTGCCGGGAAGAGGGGTCCCTTGCAGAGGCTGACCGTTGACTACAGCAGTGGTGGTAAAAATAAAAAGAAGGACGGATAGAATGCTTGTAAAGCGTCTCATAACTACCTCCTTTTTTACAAGCTGTTGTTGGCTCTACTTGGTCACATTATAGTGTTTATGCAACATTCGTCCCCCCATCCCCTCCCAACCTCCCCCTTGAAGTGGGGGAGTCTTGCAATTCCCTCCCCTTCAAGGGGAGGGTTAGGGTGGGGATGGGGTGAGGGACTAATCTGACAAAGTAGAATGAGATGGAATCGCTGAAATACATGTTTCCCTTTCCATGGAATTGCGGAATTATTTGCCATCACCACCTTTCCCATGCTTCTGATGCGCCTCTTGCAAAAGTCCGTTTTTGTCATTCCCGAAACGGTTTTGGTCGGGAATCCAGCTTGTAGAGAATTGAAATCATGGATGCCCGATAAAAGCATTCGGGCATGACAGACACTTTTGCAAAAAGCTTTGATGTTTTTGCATATTCTCCACTTGTTGCACGAACCAATGTATTTTCTAAAACAGCAAAAAATGTACCATGAATAGCGTGCAATAATTACAGCATGTTACGCGTGTGATTGAAGGTGGTGTAAATGATTTCGACAGTGTAAGTATTTGAATTATAAAATTAATATATTGTTGTGGCTTTTGTGGCAGGGAAAGGGGCAGATAAAATGAAGCGCCCTCCTTGGAAGGGGCGTCCTTGGTGGCAGTTATGCTGGTTTACCGGTTTTTGTCCGGATGTTAGTTCTACTTTGTCAAATTTGTTTCCTTACCCCATCCCCCTCCCAACCTCCCCCTTGAAAGGGGAGGAGTCTTGCAATTCCCTCCCCTTCAAGGGGAGGGTTAGGGTGGGGATGGGGTAAGGAATGTTAATGTGACAAAGTAGAGTCAGCGTCGGCGTAAGAAATTTCGACAGGGTTGTAATCTCCTCATTCCCGGTGCGGTCTCAAATTGCACCAGCCGGTTGCACGGCCTCAGATTAATCTCAAAAATTAACTTTATTGAAATTTAATAATAAAATGATTATTATTGCTTGGTCTGGATTATGGTTTCAGGATGAAGTGATTGAATCCCAAATCAAGGCGCCATCTGTTCCGGCCTATCTTCCGGTTTCTTAACGTATTGTTTCCGCATGTCTTTATTGCTCCATTCCTCGCCGTCCTGATTTCATCCTTGATTTGAAATTGGTATGAGAAACGATGGGACTCCACATGTTGGGAGGTGCACACTGATTTCCATTAGATCCATTCGTCTGTCGCTGCGCTTTATCATGCCGTTGGTTGTCGCGTTGACACTGCTTGCCTATGCGGTGGTGCCGCTGGTGGAAAAACTAACCCTGCATTGGTTTGTCCGGGATACGGATATCCGTTCCCGTCTGATCGGCAATACCCTTAACGATCCTCTGACAGACCTGCTTCAGCAGGGGAATACGACCAAAATCAATGCGCTTCTGCTTCGTACCATTCAGGACGAGCGGCTGCTGGCGGTCGGTTACTGTGACGGTAGCGGCAGGCTCCTCTACCGGACGCCGACCTTTCCCGAATCTCTCGGCTGTTCTCTCGCCGGCTCGAAAAACAGCAAGGTGGTCAGCCCGCTTCGCAAACTTCCGCAGGGAGCGGTTCATATAGCCATTCATCACATGGAGGTTGAAGGGAAGCGGATGGACGATGCCTTGATCCTTGTCAATGACATGAGTTTTGTCGAACACCGCAGCGCCGATACCCGCAAATATGTCATTGCGTTTTTTGCTCTTCTCGGAGTCATTACTTCCGTCATCACGGTATTTGTAGCCCACTTGAGTTGGCGCGGCTGGATGGAAGGCGTCCGGGCGATACTGCGTGGCGAAGGGATTCTCAAACCGTTTTCCCAGCCTGCTGTGGCTTCGGAGTTGCAGCCGCTGGTGGGGGATCTGCGGGTGCTTCTGCGGGCGCTCGATACCGAACGGCGGTTTGCCGATGATGCCACCATTACCTGGAGCCCTGATTCACTTCGTAAGCTGCTCCATAAGCAGCTTATCGGCGAACGGATTTTGGTGGTTTCCAACCGCGAGCCGTATATCCATAATTCGCAGCAGGACCAGATCAGGGTCAATCGCCCGGCCAGCGGCCTGGTGACCGCAGTGGAACCGGTCATGCGCGCCTGTTCGGGTACCTGGATCGCCCACGGCAGCGGCACGGCCGACCGTGATACCGTGGATCAACACGACCGGGTCCAGGTTCCCCCGGAACATCCCGAATACACGCTGCGCCGGATCTGGCTCACGAAGGAAGAGGAAAAAGGGTATTACTACGGCTTTGCGAATGAAGGTCTTTGGCCCCTTTGCCATATCGCCCATGTCCGCCCCATTTTCCGTTCCGGCGACTGGCGGCAGTATGTTGCCATAAATCAGCGCTTTGCAGATGCAGTGGTCAAGGAGGCGGACAGCGACGATCCGGTTGTGCTTGTCCAGGATTATCACTTCGCGCTTTTACCGGGAATGATCCGCAAGGAACTTCCCAAGGCAACCATTATCACTTTCTGGCATATTCCCTGGCCCAACCCTGAATCCTTCGGTATCTGTCCCTGGAGGGAGGAGCTTCTGCAGGGAATGCTTGGCAGCACGATTCTCGGATTTCATACCCCGTTTCATTGCGAGAACTTTCTCAAAACCGTGGATCGCTACATGGAAACGCGTATCGAGCACGAATCGTCCACTATTTCGCGCAGGGGACAACTTACCCTGGTGGAGAGTTATCCGATCTCGATCCAGTGGCCGCCCCCCTGGCAGGATACGCAACCCTCAGTCGCACAATGCCGCAGGGAAATGCGGGAAGCGCTGGGGCTTCCGCCGGATCACAGGATCGGGATAGGGGTTGACCGGCAGGACTATACCAAAGGCATCCTCGAACGGTTTCGCGCCGTTGAAAAACTGCTGGAACTGCATCCGGAGATGATAGGGCGCTTTACCTTTATCCAGGTTGCCGCGCCAACCCGTTCCGCCCTTGATGATTACCAGGCATTTGAGGTGCAGGTCCGTAATCTGGCCACACACATTAATCAGCGCTTTTCAAACGAAACTTGGCAGCCGATTTGCCTCAAGGCCGAACACCACGATCCTGAAGTGATAAATCGCTTTTACCGGGCGGCTGATGTCTGCGTGGTGACCAGTCTCCACGACGGGATGAATCTGGTGGCGAAGGAGTTTGTGGCTTCCCGCGATGACGAGCAGGGAGTGCTTGTCCTGAGCCAGTTCACCGGCGCGGCTCACGAACTGCACGAGGCGCTTATTGTCAACCCCTATCATATCGAACAGACTGCAGAGGCTTTGCATGTGGCGCTTTCCATGCCGGAATTGGAACAGCGCGAACGAATGCTCAGCATGCGGGCTCTGGTGCGCGATTTTAATGTGTATCGCTGGGCCGGCAGAATGCTTCTGGATGCCGCCCGTGTCCGGCAGCGCGAGAAACTGGCCAGCAGGATCGGGAAAGAGGTATGACGGCATCTAATTTACTGACTTCGAACGGGTTCGCTGCTCTTGCAGCCTATAGCGCTCCTGACACTTTGTTTGCTTTTGATTTGGACGGTACACTGGCGCCGATTGTCGATGACCATTCGTCGGCGCGAGTGTCCGAACCGGTGAGAGAGGCTTTGAAACGGCTGGCCGGCTTGGCGAAGGTTGCAGTGGTTACGGGGAGGTCGAGAATCGATGCGCGGGCCATTCTCGGTTTTGATCCGTATCTGCTCATCGGCAATCATGGCGCAGAATGGCCGAACGGATCATTCCCCAGGAACATGCAGCACGTGTATTGCTGTGCATCCTGGCGGAAAAATATGCAAGAGCTTCTCGGTAGGGTGCAGGGGGTTGAGATTGAGTTCAAGGGCGAATCCCTTTCCCTTCATTACCGTAAGGCCAGGGACCGGAAATATGCTCTTGCGCAAATTCAGAGCGCCATCGAAACACTTGTACCCAGCCCCAATGTCATTGGCGGAAAATGCGTAATTAATCTGCTGCCGCGAGATGCTCTTACCAAGGGCGATGCGCTTTTGACCGCCATGGAGCGTACAGGCTCGACGCGGGTTATCTATTTTGGCGACGATGAGACCGATGAAATCGTATTTCGAATGAATCGCGCTGAAATTTTTGGTGTTCATGTCGGGAGGGATGCCGGGACATCCGCCCCCTATTACCTGGATAGCCAGACAGACATACAGGTGGTGCTCGATTGTATCGCAAACTGCCTGGCCATGGGTAACGCCGTCGATACGGTGAAGTCTTAGCAGTCTTTCGTGTCGTACCCGCCTTTTCTTAATTTTTTTACATCCCATCCACAATAATTACGTGAGCCGTAGTTTCTTATTGGATGTGTATCTTCTGGGTATTACTTGCTTTTTGCTTAATTTTACTGCAGGTTAGCGCTCTTTTTGAGAACGACCCCATATTTCGATTTGAAAAATGACAAGTTGTTTGTAAAGTATTATTTGTTTTTATTATGTTTGCGTGGGGGCATAACGGCAGGCAAGTTGGCTCTCGAATTGTCCATGGTGTGGCACCTATTATCACGAAAAGGGGTTGACATTGGTTTCGATTTGCGTCAAAAAAACTACATCCGCAGTTGATACCAATTTCCCATTTCAAATCCTGGCAGTGGCTGTGCAATTGACGAAGAAGAAATACATCCTCCCCTGTTTTATTATCACGATCTTGCTGGTAATTCTTGTAGCTTTGCCAAGTATGGCCGTTGCGGCTGATACCAATTGGACAGCCGGTGTCCGAGGTGGCGGCTCGTGGCTTGATACTCAGGAAAATTTCAGACAAAACGAAGCGTTTGTTTCTTACAAACTCCCCTGGAAATTTCGCATCTTTTCCGGCGTGTCATTGACCACCCATGTAGAGGCAACTGCCGGCGCTCTAACCAGAAGAGATACGACCGGTTTTGTAGGCTCGTTTGGTCCCGAAATTGCCTTGAATTTCTTTAATGACAGGTTTTGGATCCGGGGCGGCTCAAGTGTTACGGGACTGAGCGAAAACATTTTCGATGGTCATGATCTCGGCGGGCCGTTTCAGTTTACCACTCATGCCGGCTTTGGCTTCCGTATCATCGACCACCTTGGTCTTGGTTACCGGTTCCAGCACATGTCAAACGCGTGCATTTACGACAAAAACCCGGGATTGAACATGCACATGCTCGAAGCCCGCTGGGAATTTTAAACCTCTTCCTCCCGTAGAAGCCCACTCTTTTTTCCACTCACCGTTGCAAAAACTACCTCTTGCGTTTTGGGTCAGGATTGTTATCGCTGCTATCTGATAATGACTACCATTCCCCGTTTTCCCATCGCTCGATCGCTATCTGAGCCCGGAATCCCAATAACCCCGGCTCCAGCGCCACGCGTCTCAAGGTGGACAGGCAGCGTTTGCTGTCGTAGTTGATCGAATAAACAGCCGCCATCCCCGACACGACCGGATCCTTGTCGTCAACCAGATCCAGCAAAGCCTGTTTGCCACTCTCTCCGGTATCAATAATTGACCGGTGCAGTCCGGCAATCATCCGTGCACAGGTATTGGCCCGTTCCTCATTCATTTCTTCCATCGCCTGGAAATGCGCCGTAGCGGTTGCGGCAAATCGCTGCAGCAGTCGTGTCAGTTTTTCGTCCTGCATATCACCATCTTTTCTTAATTCTACTTTGTCACATTACATCGTTATTGCATCATTCCTTACCCCATCCCCCTCCCAACCTCCCCCTTGAAAGGGGAGGAGCCTTACAATTCCCTCCCCTTCAAGGGGAGGG